>CETM01046014.1_pt1 | contig 32095 bp, 25 predicted proteins | sample 361451 | NCBI WGS metagenome assembly CETM01 (sample SAMEA2622690, study PRJEB7988) | marine metagenome | isolation source: saline water (ENVO:00002010), including
CAATGTGATAAGGTTTGAAATTCAAAGTTGGAGTTATTAAGTTTATAGATTTAGTTTCCACAAAATGATTAAACATTTTTAACAAATTTTTTTTCATTTTATCTGATGGAGAATTTAAAAAATTACAACTCATCAAGACTGTCCACATTATTTTCAATTCAGTTAATACATTTTCAGAAGTGAAATTATGATTAAACAAAATAAAGTTATTTTCTATATATAATTTTAAATTTTCCGAAAAATTTCTATCCGAAATTACTGAATAATTATCAAAATACGAAAAATTTATTAGATTAAGATAATCAATTATTTCAGGATTGTTTTGATCTATAAACGTTTCAAAGCTAATACGTGGATTTACTAAGTATAATGATTCTAAAATATTAAATTTATCTTCTAGATATCTATATGATTGCCCATTTTTAAAATTATTTAAATTATCATTAATGTTTAACATTAGTTAGTTAAAAAAAGAAGTTAATTATTTAATTGAAAATGATATATGGCTTAATTGCAATTGAAATCAAGTTATATGTTTGATTATTTTTCTTTGAATTTTTCTTTAATTTCAGAAAGCTTAATTAATGCATCTAAAGGTGTAATTTCATTAGTATCAATAGTATTTATTAATTCTTTAACGTCATCATAATTATTGTCAGTTAAATTCAGTGGTAATTGTGCAGAAATATTTTTAGATTCAAAGTTAGAATTTGATTCAAAGTTGGATAATAATAATTTTGATTTATGAATAACTTGAGTAGGCATACCTGCTAATTCAGCAACATAGATTCCATAACTTCTCTCTGAAATACCTCTTTTTATATTGTGTAAAAATACAACTCTCTGGCCATCCTCTATAACACTAACGTGGTAATTTTTAATCCTATTAAAATCTGATTCTAAAGAAGTCATTTCATGAAAATGCGTAGCAAATAATGTTCTTGATTTCACGTTGTTATCTTCATGAATAAACTCTGCTACTGACATTGCAATTGCTAATCCGTCATAAGTACTAGTACCTCTTCCAATTTCATCAAGAATGATTAAAGATTTATTTGTGGCTTCCTTTAATATGACAGCTGTTTCTAACATTTCTGTCATAAATGTTGATCTTCCTTCAGACAAATCATCTTCTAATCCCACTCTTGTAAATATTCGATCAACAATTCCAATTTCAGCAGATTTTGCAGGGATATAACATCCAATCTGAGCCATCAAGGTTAAAATACCTACCTGTCTGATATATGTTGATTTACCTGACATGTTAGGACCTGTAAGTAAAATTATCTGTTGTCTTAAATCGTCGATCATAACATCATTGGATACAAATTTTCCAGATTCAATTATCTCTTCAACCATAGGATGTCTAGATTGTTTAATATTCAATTTTATAGATTCATCAATTTTGGGTTTAATATAGTTATTTTCAATTGAAATCATGGCAAAATTTGATAATACGTCTAATTTGGATAAAATTTCTGATGAATATAAAATCAAAGATGCTTGTGAAATAATAAAATCACATACATCTTTGAAAATTTTTCTTTCAAGTTCAGATACTAAATCTATGGAAATACTAATTTTAGTTTCTAATTCTTTTAATTCTTCAGTAAAAAAACGTTCGGCATTAACAAGGGTTTGTTTTCTTATAAAATATTCGGGAACATTTTCTATTTGTGATTTGGTAACTTCAAAATAGTATCCAAATATTTTATTGAATCTAATTCTTAGATTTTTAATTTTTGTATTTTTTCTTTCTTGTGATTCTAGTTCTGAAAGTAAAGTTTTGGAATTGTTCAATGCATAAATATAATCATCTAATTCTTTGGACACATTTTTTTTTATAAGAGTCCCATCACCTAATTTGCCAGAGTAGTCCATATTAAAATTTTCTTCTACTAAATTTATAACATCTGTGATGTCTGGAAATATTGAAACTAGTTTGTTGATATTTTTATTTGTTGATTCAGATGACAAATAAGATACACTTTCATTTAAAATTTTTATACTTTGAGCTAAAGAAATCAAATCAATTGGTTCAGGGTTAGAATTAGATATTTTAGATACTAATCGTTCAATATCAGACAATTTACTAATTTTCATTCTATATTCTTTGGTAACAGTATTATTGACATAAAACCATTCAACTATTTCTTGTCTATTAGTGATTTTATTTAAATTTATTAATGGCTGCCCAATATAATGTTTAAGTAGCCTTGCTCCCATAGGTGTTTGTGTACTATTTAAAGTTTTAAATAGAGAAAAAGAATTAGATTTGGAAGGAAACAAACTGAGATTCTTTCTTGTTTGAGGGTCTATAAACATATAATCAGAAACTTGATAATACCTTGTGTTCCCAAAATTTATATTTGCTAACAATTTATTTTTATTCAAATAATTTAACAAACCAATAAAAGATTTTGTTGCTACATCTTTTTCAAGAAACCATGTTTCGCTGACTATTTTATCTAGATTTTGAGCAACACTTATTTCAAAATTAAAATCTACAAATTCTTCATTATCTAAAATCGCAGTATTAAAATTTTCAAATAAGTTATTATCTGAATAATTCAATAATATCTCAGCTGAATTAAGCCTTGCCAACTCAGATGATATTGACTCTTTATTCAATTTGGAAACTTTTAGTTCCCCTGTAGATACGTCTATATAAGATATCCCAATTATTTCATCTAAAATATACAAACTTGTAAGATAATTATTACTTTGTGTGTCGAGTAAATGTTCTTCGTATACTGTCCCTGGGCTTACAACTCTTACAACTTCCCTCTCAATTATACCCTTAGAATTCACATCATCACTTGTTTGTTCGCAAATCGCAACTTTAATGTTATTTTTAACCAAAGTAGATAAATGTTGATTCAATGAATGAAAAGGGAATCCTGCAAGAGGATGTTTTTGATTTTTTCCAAATTCTTTTTTAGTGAGTGTGATTTGTAGAATATCAGCTAGAATATGAGCGTCATTGTCAAAAGCTTCATAAAAATCTCCCATCCTAAACAACAAAACTACATCAGTATAATTCTTTTTTATATTAATATACTGTTTCCAAGCAGGAGTCATATTACTACTCATTTATTTCCAAAAACGTTCCTCAATAACTTGGAATCCTTTCTTATCCTCTAAATTTCTTTGTATATCAATAATCATATCAGGATTGCCACATGCAAAAACAATTGTATTATCAGGTTTTAAATTATTATCTAACACATATTTATCTACTATCATATTAACTCTACCAACTGATCCTTTCCATGATTTATTTCTAGATTCATCAGGTCTACTAATAGTCGGAACATATTTAAGATTGTTTTTGTGAATATTTGCCAATTCATTTAACTCTTCAAAATACCCAAATTCATCAACATAGCTTGATCCTTGAAGAATATGAAATTTCATGTCTGAATCATTGTTTTCTAAATACGTTCTTGCAAAACTAACATATGGAACAACTCCGGTTACTGTACTTATTAATAGGTAATTATTAAGGGTTTTATCTTTTATTTGAAATATTCCTTTCGCTTTAGGTCTCATTGTAAAAATATCACCTTTTTTCATATTCCAAATAACAGGTGTAAGAATACCACCTTCTTCTTCTTCAACCAATTCTATAAATAACTCAATCAATTCTTCAGAAGGAGCTGATGCAATAGAATAAGCTCTCTCGATTCCGTTTACACCTAATGTACAATATTGACCAGGTTTAAAGTTATATTCATCAGGCTTTTTAATCCAAACCTTAATCATCAAATCACTTAAATAGTCTATTTTGACTATCTCTGTTTCAAGTAATTTTTTTTTAGCAGGGAAATTAGTATTCATAATATTAAAAAAAATAAATTATATTTATAGTTTATTTTTTTATTTTGACAGACACAAGATCTAAATTAGGAACTGAATAATATTTTAAATCTGATTTTGTTTCATCAAGTGTTTTAATCATATTCCCAAATAACGTAGTAATACTAAATACATTTTTGGTCCTTCCATTTGTTATAACAATACAATCTAGAGGTTTTGACATATTATCAGAAAGCAATTTAATTTTTTGATTTTGTTTCAATTTGTGTTTTATAGCATCATCTGGGTGAATAGATAAATTGTGCAATTGTTTAAACGTTGATTGATCTTTAGGTTTGTGAGTTATTGTAAATTGTGATTTATTCAAAACTCTTCCCATAGCTAGATAATATCCATTTTGTTTAAAATCTGAATCTTTAAGTTTAGGGATTTGTAATTTAAACTTCTGATTTGTTGCATTCATTTTCATGGAGTACAAAATATTATTAGTATTATTTTGATGAATAGGCCATGTATTTTTCTTATTAGATTTTAAGAACTTAAAATTGAAATTTTTATACATTGGAACAGATTCAGAAATATCATCAAATATATTTTGTATTTTATTATTTTTCAATTTTTGATCACCAAAGTATGATGAAAGATTCTGTATTGATTTATAAACTTGTGTTTGATCATACTTAGGCATTATAGCGACATCTAACAATTGAATTCTTCTTTCAATATTTGTTTTTGTCCCTTCAGATTCTGCAAAAGTTGTTGCCGGGAGTATATAGTCAGATACTTCTTTTCTACTAGAATGAGATAAAGATTTATGGGAAATAATTTTCATATTATTAGTTGCATTACTTAAGATTTCAAATAACTCATCATTATATGATTCATTAAAATCACCAACCAAATGCAATACTTCAATTTTATTTTCTTTTATCCTACCCAATATTTTGGAATATGATATATCTCTGTTATCAATAATATCCAAATCAGTAGGATTATTAACAACAGTAGTAAGTCCTAGATCAGTTGCTCCCTGAGAGTTTGATCCACGATAAAGAGGATATATCCCTCCACCACTAATACCAATATTTCCTGTGATAAGACTCAAATCTACAAGTAATTTTACTAATTCTTCCAAATTCTCAGATTTTATAGTGTCATTTGAATAAATTGTTGCCATAGGGCCATTTGTAAGAATATTAACTGCATCACTAATATCTTCTGTGCTTATGCCTGTAATAGCAGATACTTTTATTAAATCAAATTTCCATATTGAATTTCTGAATTCAGAATAATTATCACAGTTGTTTTCCACAAAATCTTTATTTTCTAAAGCTTGATCAATGATGGATCTTATAATTCCTCCAACTAGATATGCTTCTGTACCTGGGTATGGATTAAGCCATAATGTGGCAAACTTTGTCATTTCAGTTTCTCTTTGATCGATTACTACCATTTTTGCATTTCCGGAATCAATAGATTGCTTCATAGGTAAAGATAAAACATTATGATTTTCTGTCACATTGGAAGATACTACTAGATAAGAGTTAGAATTTTTAAGATCTTGAACCGTATTTGTTGCAGAAGAATAGCCTAATGTTTCAGTTAATTTGTATCTCAGTCCACTATCAATATCTGCATTAGAAATAATATTGTTTGATCCGACAATTTGGGAACCAAATTTGTTTGCTAAATACATATCCTCATTAGTTAAGTTTGAATCAATAATCATTGCATATTTTCGAGGATCTGTATTTTTGATCAACTCAGATATAGCTTCCATATTTTCAGCAATAGTCGATTTTACTAAAATTTTATTCTTTCTTGCCATAGCGTAAAATATTTTTGATTTAGAATTCACAAAATCAAATCCAAATTTACCTCTAAAACAGGTTTGGCCTTTATTAGACGGGCCAGACAGGTTACTTCCAATTCTAACTAACTTTTCTCTTGAATTTGTTTCCAAATCAACAGTACATCCTACAGGGCAATAATTGCATACGGAAGTCGTTTTATTTTCTGCTTTTTCCCATTTGTAATCTCTTTCAACTATAGCTCCGGTAGGACAAACATCTAAACAAGCTCCGCAAAATTCACATCCTGCATCTATTAAGCTATCACCCATAGAAGTTCCAATTATCACTTTACCTGCTCTCTCTTTTACAGTCAAAGCATTATCAACTCTTACTTCAGAACAAACTCTTACACATCTAGCACAAACTATACATAAATTCATGTCCATATCCCATAATGGATCATCATTTTTAACATGTTCTCCTCTGTAGTTATAGGTTAGAGGGCTATTCATTTCCATATCTAAACTTCTAACCGTGTCTTTCAATTCACATCTTTCATTTTTGGGACAAGTAATACATCTATCATTTACTGACACATGCCTAAGACAAATATCACTTGGACCACACAAATCAATTCTATGACAAGTTAAACATCCGTGTGGATGTTCTGACAAAAGTAACTCCATAATACCTTTTCTCAAATCAACCAACTCATCCGTTTGCGTATTAATTTTCATTCCATCTGCTACAGGTGTTGTGCAAGATGCTGGCATTCCTCTCCCACCTTCTACTTCAACTACACACATCCTGCATGCTCCGTATGATTTCATGCCTGGGTAATAACATAAATAAGGAATATACATTCCGGCATCCATAGCAGCTTGAAGTATGTTTTTCCCCTTACCAGCTTTTATTTTTTTCCCATCAATAGTTATATCTACTGTATCAATATTATTTTCTATCATTAACCACCTGCTTTATCTTCCCCTGATAAACTTGTCCAGATTTAACTTGCCACGCATTAGGACGAGTATTTACTGGAAACACTATATTTCTACTTTTACAACTACCTGTAGGACAATTTCCACTCATACATTCCTCAAAATCCTTCTGAAAATGTTTTAATGCCGAGCTTATAGGGTTATAACCTAATTGTCCGTGTCCGCACAAGGATCCTGCTTGCATATTTTTACCAATTTTATTCATAAGCGCCAAGTCTTCAATAACACCGTCTCCTTTAGAGATTTTTTCAACAATTTCTAGAAGATGAGTCATTCCTAATCTGCAAGGGAAACATTTACCACAAGATTCGTATTGGCAAAAAGCTACTAGTGATTTAGTTAAATCAACTGCGCAAGTTCTATCGTCTACTACAATAATTCCTCCTGAACCTAAAATTGCTCCTGCTTTAGCCATTTCATCAAAGTCAATTTTCACTTTCAAACTATCAGATCCTAAAACTCCTCCTAAGGGGCCTCCTGTTTGTAGCATTTTAAGTTTTCTACCATTTGGTATACCTCCGCCTAATTTTTCAATAACATCTCCAATAGACAAACCCATCTCAACCTCATACATTCCAGGATTTTGTATATCACCAGATAAACAAACTATAGCTGTACCAGAACTACTTTCTGTACCAGTAGACTTAAACCATTCACTGCCATTTCTGATAATTTCAGCAACATATGACAGTGATTTAACATTATTGATTGTACTAGGCCTACCCCATACGCCGTAAGCAGCAGGAAAAGGAGGTCTAGACCGAGGCCTAGAACTTTTTCCTTCAATTGATTCCATTAATGCTGTTTCTTCACCTGCTACATAAGAATCACCTGTCAAAGACACTTCAATATCAAACGAAAAACCGGAATCTAAAATATTTTCACCTAACAATCCATTTTCATAAGCTTGTTTAATTGCTTCTTCAGTTCTAATAATTGGACCTTCATGACCATGTCTTATAAAAACATAACCATTTGTGGAGTTAGTAGCAAAACCAGCAATAATCATCCCTTCAATAAGCGTAAAAGGATCACTTTCTAATATACCTTTATCATTAAATGCTCCAGGATCTCCCTCTTCACAATTACATAAGATATATTTTTTACCTTTTGAGTTAGCCATAAAACTCCATTTAACACCTGTAGGAAATGCAGCTCCCCCTCTTCCTCTTAATCCAGAATTTTTAACTTCATTAATAACTTCTTCAGAACTCATAGAACTCAGCGCCTTATTCAATCCTGAAAAACCTCCATTAGCAATATATTGATGAATGTCATTGAAAGCAATATTACCAGAATTTCTAAGGGCTATTCTTTTTTGATATTGTATTCCTGGTAAATCAGAAAATTTAGGTACATCTTTAATTGCTTGATCACCTAAAGATCCAAGCAAATTATTTTTAATTATCTTTTTTTTGTTTAAATAACTATCAATTATAATCTCAACATTTTCTGTAGTTACATAACCCCAAAATATTCTAGGTTTATCTTTTATCAATACATCAATAATCGTACCTGCATAGCAAATACCATGACATCCAACTGTATCAATATTCATTTGAATATTATTTTTTTTACTATAATCGTTTAAAATTTCTATAATCTCTTCTGAGCCTAATGAAGAGCCACAACACATTGCATCGCTTACTCTGACCCAAGGAACATTCCCGCTGTTTAGTTCAGACCATCTTATATCACTATCGTTTTTTAGACTTTCGTAACTCAATCCAATTCATCCATCATTTTTGATAATTTTTTTGTATCCATTTTCCCATAAAGTTTATGATTCACACTGATTAGAGGTGCTTGAGGACATGCTCCCAAACACGTATTAAATTTTAATGAAAATTTTCCGTCTTTGGTATCTCCTTGGTTCTCAAGATCTAATTTTTTCAAAGCTGTTTGTTGTAAATCAGAAGCTCCTCCTATATGACACGAAGGCCCCCAACATATTTCTAAGTTATATTTACCTGGAGGATCAAATCTAAAGTTTAAATAAAACGAAGCTACACCCCAAACATCATTGATTGAAACTTTCATAAATTCTGCAACAACATTTACAGAATTTTTTGGCAAATAACCAATTTCGTCTTGCACAGCTAATAAAGAAGATAATATAGTTCGAGTTGTATAATGCTGATTTTCAATAATGTTTAAAATATATTCATCTTTATAATCTTTTAACATCCAAACATAAAAAATATATAATAAATTACTTCAATTTTGATAATAACATAAAAAGTTATATTTGTTACTACACTTTATATAAATCTTTTTGTAAAATTGTGAAATATTGAACAAGTACAATTGTTAAGAACTAAATATTTTTAACCAGATTGAAACTAAATATCTTATTCACTAAAATATTTGATATACTATTATTTTACTAAAGAATATACTTTTTGGGTGTTGCGTATGAATAAAACAAAATTAATTGAGGATCCTAAAGAATTATGGGAACTGATAAGAGAAGATAAGTATTTGAAATCCACAGCAGGTGTAGCTCTAGGCTATTTACAAACCAACTTAGTAACACTCCCAAGTGAGTATGCCTTTGATTTCCTGCTTTTCTGCCAAAGAAATCCTAAACCATGTCCTATTCTCGAAGTTATGGAACCAGGAGAATATGAACCAAAAATACTAGCAAAAGGAGCTGATATCAGAACTGACATTCCATATTACAGAATATACGAACATGGTAATTTAGTTAACGAAACAAAAAATATAATTGATTATTGGAAAGATGATTTAGTATCCTTTTTGATTGGATGTAGTTTTACATTTGAAACAGCTATGCTAAATGCTGATATATCTTTAAGACATATAGAACAAGATACTACCGTTCCTATGTACATAACAAACCTAGAAACACAACCTGCAGGTAAATTTAGTGGCCCAACTGTGGTATCAATGAGACCCATCAAAAAAGAGCATTTAGTTCGAACGGTTCAAGTTACAAGCAGATTTCCTGGAACACATGGTGCACCATTACACATAGGTAATCCAAATGAAATAGGAATTAAAAATATTGATGCCCCTGATTTTGGAGAAAAAGTTGAAATAAAAGAAAACGAAATCCCTGTATTTTGGGCTTGTGGTGTAACTCCTCAAGCAGTTGCTTTAAAATCAAAACCTCCTATTATGATTACACATTCTCCTGGATATATGTTTGTTACTAGTACAAGAGATGACTCTGTAGCTGTTATTTAAAATTAGGATAATGTATGGAAATAATAAAAAATATAATTACAGATCATGATAAAAGAGGAATATCTATACTCCTTCCTCATGTGTCTGATAATGTCTGCGAAGAAGCTGCAGAATTAATTTTAAACAATGGAAATAAAGCTGTAATACTAACTGGGTTCTACATCTTGTCCGCAGGTGCAGCTGAAACAGATGGACCTATCGGTGCAATAGCAATTGGTAATGCACTAAAAAAATTAAATTACCAAGTAACTTATATCACTGACAAATTTTCAGCTCCACCTATAAAAAAAGTATTATCACAAGATGATAATTTTCTGATTTTCCCTCATCAAAACGTAAATGACAGTAAAAATACAGCATCAAAAATCATTCAAGATATTAACCCTGACATAATAATCTCAATTGAAAGATGCGGTCCCACCATAAATGGGGACTACCTTAATAGTAGAGGAAAAAAAATCGATGAATTTAATTCTAAAACTGAATTTCTTCTTGATAATGAAATACCTAGTATAGGAATAGGCGACGGCGGAAACGAAATAGGTATGGGTAACTTAAAAAATATAATTAAAAAATCAAATCAACTTTCAAATCCTCCTTGCATCACACAAACTGACATTCTTATTCCTGCAAGTACATCAAATTGGGGAGGCTATGGATTAGTCACAGGTCTTTCAAAAGTCTCGAAACAAAATCTTTTGCCAAGCATCTCTGAAGATGAAAAGCTAATTAAAGATTTTGTAGACGCAGGTGGTGTAGACGGGATTACAGCAACTTCTACTTATAAAGTTGATAGTTTTGAATTAGAAGTTAACAGTTCTATACTAAAACGATTGCATAAAACAATTTAATATTCACCAATTAATTTAGCATGTACCAACAATCTTGAGTGATACAAAAAACTTGGAACACAAGTAACCAAAACTATTTCTGGGGATTCAGCATCGATTTCTAGTACCAAATCATCTTTAGGAATAACTTCAGTTTTATGTATTTGGTAAACAAATGTTTTAGAATTTGTTTCAATATGCACAAATATATATGGATCTGATTTCATCAACTCAGGGATTTTAGGTAACATATGGAATACCTTGCCTTCATTTTTAATAAAACTTTCCAAATGTCCAAAATACCAAGATTTACCTTTCTGTCCAGGTTTTACTGATTCAGGGATATATCCAACAACATTTTTTGGAGTCTCATAAGAAGACGTATCACCTAAATCAATAATATCTAATTCTTTAATTTGAGATTTCAATCCTATTTCTTTTATCATAATTGATTGAGGAGTTTTGTCTTCAAATATATCAAAAATCGATTTTTGATATATTTGAAAATTACTTGGGAGATCTGCATAAGGATCTATATTATCCTCATCTTGGTTAGCAATAATTCCTGCATCTATTTTCGTTTGATTATTGTTTTCTGATTTGTAATCTTCAGACAAAGCAGTAGATTGTTTTTTTTGAACAACTAAAATTTCATCATTTATTTCATTATTCAAATCTTGGATATCTTTTTTTGAGTATTGAATAAATCCATATATCAAAGTTCCAACAATTAAAAAAGAAAATCCAAAAATCTCAAATACGCGATACTTTAGTAATAATTTAAAAAAATTCAATATTTACAAATCTTAACGGACCCTAGGAGAATGAGATTCGCCGCTTGCAATTGGTTCATCTATATATACATCCCCATTTCTAATTTTCAAGTTATATCCACAATCCGGAACATTGCATACCCATGCTTTATAATGAATTGCTGCACCTTGATTACCAAAGTCTGAAAGTGGTAACAAAGTTCCACCTTTTGTACATTTCATACATTTAGGAAAATTTGATTCATCTGCCATTAACGATCCCCTCTGTTTATTTATATTACTAATATTATATTCGATATGTTTGTTTTTTACCAAGATAACAAATTTGATGCATTTTTATAAAATATATTATTCAATTCATCCGAGGTTAACTTTGATTCTCTAATATTTTGAACTGCTCTTTCTATGGGAATTAATCCATAATCACTTCCAAACAATATTTTTTCCGATCCTACAATTTCATAAAATACTTTTACAATTTTTGAGTCATACAAAAAATCTATTGCGGCAGTATCATAGTAAACATTTTCTAATTCTTTTTTTAATTCAGGCATAAAATAATAAATAGGAAGACCTCCTCCCAAATGAGAAAAAATCATTTTTAGTTTTTTATATTTAGTAGCAAAGTAATATAATTTACTTGGAAACATTCTGCCTTTACCCTTATAAATATGGCCAACTGGTTCAGAAGAATGAAAATTAATAATCATATTATTTGACACCATTTTTTCAACAATAGGATCAAATATATTAAAATTTAACAAATCAAATCCTTGAGCATCTGGATGTAACTCGCCAATACCAATCACTCCTTTACTATGAATTCTTTCTAATTCCTCTAAACATTTTTCAACACCCCAAGTTATATTTATGGAACCAAAAGCTTTTACTTGATCGTATTTTGTTGACATTTCAATTAAAAAATCATTGGTATATTTTGACAGCTCAAAATCTTGGTAACCTATACTCTGTATGATTAATTTAATTTTTGGATATTTATTTAAAATTTTGACCAAATCATCTTCGACTGGTATATTAATTTTTTTTTCTGCGTACAATTCAGAAAAATTCGAATCCAATCTACAATATTTAGATCGATTTGATTTCATGTCTTTGGGAAAAAAATGTGTATGTACATCAATTATATTCATAGTACTATGTCTTAAATATATTTAATAATAACAAAATAAGAATAAATATTTTATATTTTTATTGGAGTCTAGCATGGATATTTATAATGAAATAGGTGTTAAAAAAGTAATAAATTGTTTAGGTAATTCTACCGTACTTGGAGGTAACACAGCTTCCGGAGAAATAAAAGAGGCAATTGAGTCTGCATCTCAAAACTATGTAAGCATGGAAGATTTAACTAATAAATGTAATGACTTGGTTGCAAAACTGATTGGATCCGAATCAGCATTAATAACCCCTGGAGCTGCAGCAGGATTAACACTTGCTACAGCAGGTGCAATGACAGGAAAAAATAAAAAGCTTATTGAACAAATTCCTAATACATCCGGAATGAAAAATGAAGTCATTATACAAAAACAATTAAGAGTACCTTATGATAAGGCAATAGAAGTAGCAGGTGCTAAATTAATAGAAGTTGGTGATGATAAGATAACTTTAGTTGATCATGTAATCAAAGCTATAAACAAAAATACTTTAGCAATTCATTACTTGGCTGGTGGGACGACAGTTAATTCTTCAGGAGATCATACAAAAGCTTTAAATATTGAAACTATTATAAAAATCGCGAAAGATTATAATCTATACGTAATTGTTGATGCAGCAGGGCAAGTATACCCAACTGATAAGTTGTCCAAATTTACTAAATTAGGGGCAGATGCTGTTGCGTATGGAGCAAAATACTTTGGGGCACTAAATGGAACTGGAATGGTTGTTGGTAAAGCAGAAATCATAGAAGCTGCAAAATTACATAGCTTTATAGGATTTGAATTTGGGAAAATGAGAACAATTGGAAGGTCAATGAAAATGGATAAAGAGGATGTTATTGCTGTTTATGTAGCTTTGAAAACTTGGTTAACAATGAATCACGAAGAACGTATAGAAAAAGACGAACAAAAAGCACTAAAATTTTTAAAACTTTTAAATACCATTTCAAATATTCAATTATCAGGACCTGAAATATCAGGCTCTACGGTAGGAATAAAAATCACATTTGATGATAATATTAATGCATTTGATATTTCTGAGAAATTGGCATCTGGGACTCCAAGTATTTGGGCAAGAGGATCAGATCCTCATTCTTTAATTTTTAGAATGGGAACAATAAATGAAAAAGATATAAATACCGTTGCTGAAAAACTAGAAGAAATAATACAATAAATATCAACATTCAAATAAAAAATAACTAATGATAAATATAGATCTGTTAAGAAGTAAAGATAGCAAAGCAATAGCATCTCTAATCAACAGAAATGTTGATAAATCCGAGCTTGATAAAATTAGAGAATTTGACACAAAAAGAAGGAAATTAATAGAAAAAATTGATTTATTAAGATCAAAAAGAAATACCACTTCTAAAGAGTTAAGCAAAATGAAAATCAAACCTCAAAATATCATTGAAGACATGAGACTTTTAGGACAAGAAATAAAAGAAGAAGAAAAAGATTTAGCAAAAATTAACGAACAACTAAAATCATCTATTCTATCTATACCAAATATTCCTTCAGAAGATATTCCTGTAGGAGAAAATGAAGATTTAAATGAAGTTATTTTTTCAGAAAAATATCAAGCTGATAATAATTTTACTCCTCTTCCTCATTGGGATATTGGTACCAGGCTTAATCTAATCGATTTTGAGCGAGGAGTGAAATTATCAGGATCCAGGTTTTACATATTGAAAAATAAAGCAGCTCAATTACAAAGAGCGTTGGCAAATTGGATGTTAGATAATCATTTGAATAATGATTACGAAGAATATTATGTACCAAATTTAGTGAAAGAATCAGTTGTAGAAGGAGCTGGACAACTACCAAAATTCAGAGACACTATGTTTAGTGATCAAGAATCAGATTTATGGCTTATACCTACAGCAGAAGTACCAATAACAAATATTTATGCTAATGAAATAGTCTCAGCGGATAACTTGCCAATAAAAATTGTTGCGCAAACATCATGTTTTAGAAATGAAAAAGCTGCAGCTGGAAAAGATACTAGAGGAATTAAAAGAGTACACCAATTTGAAAAAGTTGAATTATATCAATTTGTAGAACCTGAAAAATCTAATGAAACGTTAGAATCCATGCTGAATACATGTGTGTCACTGTGTAAAAAACTAGGTCTTACTTATAGAATAAAACTGTTATGCACTGGAGATCTGGGTTTTTGTTCAAATAAAACCTACGATATAGAAATATGGTCTCCGGGATCTAAAGAATGGTTAGAAGTAAGTTCTGTATCAAATTGTACAGATTTTCAAAGTCGCAGATCTAATACTAAATTCAAAAAAACCCCAAAATCTAAAACAGAATATTTACATACCTTAAATGGATCAGGACTAGCTCTTCCAAGAATAATAATTGCAATATTAGAAACATATCAAAATGAAGATTTGAGTATAGATATCCCTGAAACTTTATGGGAATATACTAAATTCAAAAAAATATCTTAAATTTTTCTATGAGTACATTTCTCTAAGATCTTTCTTTAGAATTTTGCCCATTGAATTTCTTGGTAATTTGTCTACAAATATTATTTCTTCAGGACGTTTGTAGCTTGACAACTTATCTTTGCAAAAATCAAATATTGCATTTTTATCAACAATATCTCCATCTTTTAAGACAATAACAGCTGCTACTACTTCACCCCATTGCTCGTTAGGTAATCCTATTACAGCAACTTCAGATATATTTTTGTGTCCATATATTATTTGTTCTATTTCTTCAGGAGAAATCATCTCTCCGCCTCTTTTAATAAAATCTTTAGCTCTACCTGAAAGAAAAATATATCCTTCATCATCAATATAGCCCAGATCTCCTGTGTATAGCCATCCATTTATCAAAACAGAATTAGTTTCTTTTTTATTATTCCAATAACCAGACATAATTCTATCTCCCTTTGCTATTATTTCGCCTATAACAAAAGGGTCTACTTCTTTGGAATTGTCATCAACTATTTTAACTTCCACATCAGGAAGAGGTTTTCCTATAGAAGTGAGTCTTTTTAATTTCAATTCTTTTTCTTCTTCTGTTCCAGATATTTTATGATCATCTGGGCCTAAAGAAGTTATTGTTGCAGCTGTCTCGGTTTGACCAAATGCATTAATAAAATTAGTTTCAGGAAATTTTGAAATTGCTTCTTCTAATACACTAATAGGCATAGGTGCAGCTCCATAAGTAATTACATTTAATGATTGATAATTATAATTTGTGAATTCGGGGTTATCTATAATTTGTTTTAACATAGTTGGAACAACCATAACTCGATTAACATTGAATTTTTCTATTGATTTCATCCAGTCGACAGCTTCAAATTGATCTTGTATAACTGTAGTTCTAGCTGTGTAAATACCTGAAATTAAAGTTTGAATTCCTGCAACATGATAAAGCGGGACAGACAGTAAATTTACTTCATTAAATTCAGGATCTGGAGGGTTAAGATTATTCAAAGCAAATTCACAAAAACTAGAATGATTAAGTATTACAGCTTTTGGAGTGCTAGTAGTACCTGCAGTATAAACTAACAGAGCTATAGAATTATTATTTTCACTTTCTATCAAAGAGTTATATGTATTGTCTAAATTATTGATACCTAGCCATGGATCAGAAAATTCATCATCAATACTTACGCAAATAGGGTTGCAATTAGATTTTGTTATAGCAGAATCAATCAACGTATGATATCGATTACCAGCAAAAATTATATTTGGATTACTATCATTTAACATAAATTCTAATTCTTCAGCCTTGGATCTATAATTTATAGGCACCACCACAGCTCCAATTTTACATGCAGCGAAAACAATTTTTACCCAATCAACAGTATTAGTATGAAAATAAAAAATTCTATCCCCATTTTTCACACCAAGATTCAATAATTTATTTGAAAAGCCTAATACCTCAGACTTTAATTCACTAAATGTTAGTGAATTATTTTTATATATGAATCCTTTTCGTTCAGGACAAATTGATGCTGATATTTCTAATAAATCATTTACATTCAATTATTCACCTAGTTTACTTCTGAATATATTTTTTCAAGTTGCTCAGCTAAAAATATATTTTCATCTGAGCTAATTCGTAATAAATTTTTTACACTTTTTATTCTGTTTAATTCAATATTTTCTATATTTTGGCTAAATTCATCAACTTTTTTCAGCAGTAAATCGTAGTCATGAGAATAAAAATTTACTATTCCGTAATCATAAGCTTTATAAACATCTAAAGGTTGCGCAAATAATAGTATTTCTTTTGCGACAGATATGGATGTTTTTTTTAATAATGTCTGAGTGCCTCCAGAAATAGGAGTAATAGATAATTCAACCTCTGGCATCCTAAATATTGAACTTTCATCAGAAAAAACAAAATCCGATAACAAGGCAATTTCAAACCCTGATCCAACAACCCATCCTCGAGTGATACAAATTATAGGTTTGTTAAAATTATATAAATCTTTCCAAAGTGTATTTTCCTTAGATATCAAATTAGATTCTATTATAGATGGATAACTATTAAATTCTGACAAATCCGCTCCAACACAAAAATTTTTAGAATCAGATTTTATAACTACAATTTTAATGTCATTATCTATGTTGCAAGCATTAAGTATGTCTGAAAACTCATATCTCATTTCTATGTTGAGTGCATTGTTTTTTTTGGGGTTATTAAAAATAATATTTCCAATATTTTTAACTTTATTGAATTTCAAATATTTCCAATGCATTTATTTACCTGAGTATGGTTTGCGTTTTTTTCTCTTTTTAAATGAATCAATAGAATTTTTTCGATCATGGCTATTTAAAAGGATAGAATATAAATCATTTTCACTATTTATTCCTTGCATGGTATTAGTACTCAAATTAAAATTAATTGCATTTTTTGTAAATTGCATAGCCAAAGGTGAATTCTTGGATAAATTCAACAATTTTTCATCCAATGTTAAATTCAAATGATTATCTTCAACCAATTCATTAATCAAACCCATTTTTAATGCGGTTTTACTATCGTATGTTTTCCCAAACATAATCATTTGTTTAGCTTGGTTTAAACCAATAATTCTTGGAAGTAATCTGGTTGCGCCATCAAATTGCATGTTGTAATCATACATTTGAGACATTCTAAAAGAAGAATTAACTCCAGCTATTCTATAATCCATAGGCAAAGTTAACTCTAGCAATCTATTAGATACATCTCCATTTATCAAGCCAACAACAGGTTTTTTTATATTCATAATTAAATTGGTTAAACTGTAATTATCTATCAATTCCCTAGAATTTAGATTTGAAATTTTTTTTACATTAGTCAAATCAAATCCTACGACCCAAATATTTTTATTGGTGTTAATTTCACTAATAATAGTTTGTAAATTATGGTGTATTAATTCAGGAGAAAATTCTTCTTCATTTATTGTAATCACAATGTGATTATCTTTATTTTTAATGGATATTTGTTCTTTATTATTCATTTTTAATTTTATTTAACCTATTTATTACATATTGATTAGTAGGTATGCCATTTATACCTAAATTTTCCACAACAAAACTACCTGCACAATTTGCAATGTTTGCAGCATATTCAATGCTATTAGTCTTATAATAATAAACTAACAAATATAAAGCAAAAATATCACCTGCACCTGTTGGATCAATTACCACGTTTGGTAAATAGGAATTAAATTTTGTAGATTTATTGTAATTAGAATATATTTTAGCTCCTCTTTCCGATAAAGTAACTGCAATGTATTTTACGTAATTAAATAAATATTTTTTATCAATATAATAATTTTCTTCATCAGAATATGAAATCAAATCTATACCATGAAAATTTTCATTTAATGAAAGTTTTTTTAAACAAATTTCCGATTTTTTATTTAGATGTCTTATTAGACCTTGGGGGGATAGTAAAGAAATTTCATAATCAAAATTATTTTTTATGTTTAAATTCAATTCGTTAAAAACAGGAGCGATCATTAACATTTTAGTTTTTATTTTAGTTCTTAAATTCAGACTAATTTTCTTTGTATAAGTCTTTATAAATCCTTTTCTATTTTTTTTTTCATAATTCCATAAAAATTCAGTATTAGTTTCACTGTTTACACAATAAATATCTAATTGATCATAATTTGGTAAATCTGATTCGGGAATTGAATGATTACTTATTATCAATGTTTTCAAACCCATCATAGCTGACCCTATTCCAGCATAAATACTAGAACCTCCAACATGAAAAGTTGAATTATTTTCAAAAAAATCTTTAGTTATATTACCTACTATAACAACATCATATGAGTTTCGAAAAATCAATTTATACAATTACTTTTTATTTTAATTTCAAAACAACATGTCTGTCTCGACCATAATCCTCACTCTCAGACACTATTTTCTGATGATCAGAAAAATATCTATGTACATATCTTCTGTCAAAAGAAGACATTGGATCTAGAGCAACTTTCTTTTTTGTTTTTAAAACTTTAGATTCCATTTTTTTTGATAATTGAAATAAATTATTTAGTTTTTTTTCAATATAACCTTCAACATCTAATGAAACTAATTGATCTCTTTTATTTAATTGTTTTTGAATCATCAAGTTTGTCAAATACTGCAGGGATCTCAATGTTTCTCCTCGTCTTCCAATAATTAATGCCGCATCCTCTCCATCTAAAGATATTATAGAATCAGATATTTTCTCATTATTAATCAATTTGGTTGTAATAGTCATATCAGATTCTAAAAATCCTAATATATTTCGTAGAATTTCATAAGCAATTTGGATATTTTCGGAAACATCTGATTTTTTTTCTACTTTAACTTTTGCTTCCTCGTTACCAAATCCTAATAACCCACTTTTTCCTCTACTAATAACTTTAATTTCTACTTCTTCTCTGCTTGCGTTTAGTTCTACTAGTGCGATGTCTATTGCTTCTTCTATTGTTTTTCCTGTTGTTTCTATCACTCTCATTTTCGTCCTCAACTTGAATAATTTTATTATCTTCAATTTCATTTTCTAAATCTTTATATTCATCGATCAATTTTGAATTCAAATTAAAAAGATTTTGAATTTTTCCAGTTATGATCAATTGAATAACTGTACCAATAACATTTGATATTAACCAATATAATGCTAAACCACTCGGAAAACTCAATGTAAAGTATCCAAGTAATATAGGCATAAACCATAACATCATTCTATTAGTAGATTTTTGTCTTTCATCTATGGCTGGTGTAGCTGTGGTTTTTTGCATAAAGAATGTAGATGCACCAACTAATAATGGTAAAAATATTTTTGTGTAAATATCAGCTGATCCAACAATGATTTCCAAATTTAGCCATAAAAATTGACCTTCAATAGGAATAGCTTGATTTATCAATGGAATAAATCCATAAATCGAATCATATAATTGGCTTAAATTTTCAGGATTAGAAGGCAATGTGATATACAAAGCCTGGTATAATCCAATAAAAATTGGCATTTGAATTACTAGTGGTCCTAAACAACCAACAGGGTTTATTCCTTGTTGCTTGTAGATATTCATAGTCTCTTGAGATATTCTCTGTCTATCATCCTTATATTTTTCTTGTATTGCTTTAATTTTAGGTTGTATCAGAGACATAGCTTTCATTTGACGTGTTTGTCTAATTGATAAGGGAAACATAGCCATCCTAATAAGAACAGTAAAAGATATAATGCTTAATCCAAAGCTATTTCCAAGCAAGATGTAGAGCAAGATCAAACTGTTGACCATTGGTCTGATAAAAACTAAATTCCATATGTCTGCAAATATTTCCATAACTATCCTAAATAATTAACAAGAAGGGTCCCAATCCTCATCATTTCTATCATCATTTTCTCGTGTAAAAAATGGTTTCTGCCATAATTCATCAGGATTACCATTCTTTTTTATGTTAAAACCTCTCAAAGATCCATCAGATACTTGAATAAATATCTTATTCTCGTGAACTTCAATAGAAGAATAAATCTTTTTATCAATATTACAAGTTCCTAATTTTCTTTTTGAATCTTTATGAATGACTAATAACTCTCCATTTTTTGTTACAAAAATCAAAAAGTCGTCGATTATCACAGGAGAGGATACAATTGGGCTTTTCGTTTCGTATTTCCATTTAATTTGCCCAGTTTTTTTATTCAGAGCATATACACCGCCGTCTAAATTTGGAGCATAAACTATATCTGAATTTATCACAGGAGCAGCCCAGAACCAGCCTTTGGAATCATCAAACTTCCATGTAATTGTACCTTTTTGAGCATTTATCGAATAAAATTTTCTATTTAAAGTACCAAAATAAATTTGACTATTTTCTAATATCGGAGATCCTACTATGCTGGATTTGGTATCAAATTCCCAATTAAGATTACATTGATTGTTAATGGAATACATTTTACCATCCATGGAGCCAAAAATAATTTGTTGATTTAGCTCGTCATATACAGGAGTATTCCAAATTGCTTCCTCAGCTTGATATGAACATACAGGATCAAACATCTCTAATTCATTATATTTAAAAATTAACAATTCCCCATTTGACGCTGGTACATATATCAAATCTTCATTAGAAACAATATTTCCGACTATCATGGGGCCATAATTTTCTTCAGATAACAATACCTTCTCTTCTATATCTTGCAAAGATACTTCATCTAATCCTGTTTGTTTATTAAATCCTAATATTTTACCCGCAGAAGTGCCAATAAAAGTTTTGTTATCATAAATAAAAGGTTTAGAATAAATTGCTTTTGCCACAAACCTTCTATCATCATCGTCTAAAGAAACTGCTCTCCAATTCTCGCTACCGCTATCTATATTAACTGAAATCAATTCTCCATCAATAGTTGCAACATAAACATTGCCTTCATCAACTAAAGGCGTTGACCAACCAGAGCCTTGAAATCTATCAGCTGTACAAGCAACAAAGCTCAAAATAACAAACGCAAATGTAATTATTCTCTTAATATTACTCATTTTATCGGATCATACTCCCTAGTATTGAACGGATTACATTTAATTAATCTTTTAACAACAAGCAAGAATGCCTTAAAAAAATTATGTGTATTTAAAGCATCAATAGCATACTGAGAGCAAGTTGGTAAATACCTACATGAACTAGGTAGATACTGAGAAATAGCCTGTTGATAAAACTTTATTATTAATATTGATATAGATTTCATTTATTTTATTGGTCTTTCATATAGAGGTTAATCTTGCACTTATTAATAACCGACTTAACTCTTCTTCGATTATACTAAACTTGGATTCCTTAGATTTTTTTCTTGCCATAATTACTATATCGCTACCATTAATGATATTAGTATTACGTATAATAGACCTTATTCTCCTCGTTATTTTATTTCTCTGTACGGAATTACCGTAATTTTTTACTGAAGATATACCTACTCGAGTGTACTTTTGATTATTTTTAACATATATGAGTATTAGATTATCAGATATTTTTTTCTTACCTGAAGACCAAACTAGTCTAAAATCAGTATTTTTTTTTAATCTTATTATTTGATTGTCATAGCCAATCATAAAATTCTCATGTTAAATTAAGGTGACAATCTTGTTCGTAATTTTGCCATCCTTCTCTTCAATACATTACGTCCAGATTTAGTTCGCATTCGCGATCTAAATCCATGCACTCGGGCTCTTCTTCTTTTTTTAGGTTGATATGTTCTTTTTGCCATAGTTTTATTTGCGAAAAAAGGATTATATAAATCTTTACGATGATGGTCAATCTTATTTTACCTTCATAAATGTAAGATTAAAACAACTTATATACAAATATTAATCAAAATATTCTTTTTGAATTGAAATTATATCTTTTATTGCTGATTCTGCCATTTCAGTTGCTTGTATTAATTGAGTTTTACTAAAAGCTCCACTTTCTCCTGTACCCTGAACCTCTATAATATTACCCATATCATCCATAACAAAATTAAAATCAACACTAGCCTGAAAATCTTCCTCGTAATTCAAATCTAATTTTATTTCATTGTTTACTATTCCTACGCTTATCGCAGCTATGGAATTAAATTTAATATCATTTGCTAAAACATTAGAACTCTGTAGTTTTGTTATTGAATTTCTAAGTGCAATAACGCTTCCAATAATTGATGCTGTTCTTGTCCCTCCATCAGCATTCAAAACATCACAATCAACTAATAGTGAATTTTCTCCAATTTGATTTAAATCCACTACAGCTCTTAAACTCCTTCCAATCAATCTTTGGATTTCTTTGCTTCTCCCACTGTTTGTATTATTTCTGCTAACCCTTGAATTGGTTGCTCCGGGCATCATAGAATATTCTGCAGTAATCCATCCCTGGCCTGTTCCTTTTAGAAAATGAGGAACTTTATTTTCATATCTCACGGCACAAACGACTTGGGTATTTCCCAAACTAATCAAACAAGAGCCGTCTGATTGGTATTGAATATTATTTTCAATCGAAATTTTTCTAAGTTCATTATTTTTTCTATTATCAATTCTCATCAATTCATCCTTAAATATAATTATCTAAACACATATAAATAAATACTATCCTGTGTGATAATTATATAGTAAAAAATAATATATATATTTAAATATTTAATTATGGATCAAAATTTAATAAGAAATTTTTGTATTATTGCACACATTGATCATGGTAAATCTACTTTGGCTGACAGGTTAATTGAATTCACCAAGGGAGAGAAAGATGACAAAGACCAAATCCTTGATACTATGGATCTTGAAAGAGAAAGAGGGATAACAATTAAATCTCAAGCAGTCTGTCTTCCATTCAATTCAGACAATAATACAACTTATAATCTTAATTTAATTGATACACCTGGGCATGTAGATTTTGCATCAGAAGTTTCAAGGAGTTTAAGGTCATCCGATGGAGCAATACTATTAGTAGATGCCACACAAGGCATACAAGCTCAAACAATTGCTAACACTTATCTCGCTATTGACTTAGGACTAACCATAATACCTGTGATCAATAAAATAGATTTACCATCTTCTCAAACAAAATCTGTGACTGAAGAATTAATATCAACATTTGGATTTGTTGAAGATGAAATATTGCACTGCTCAGCCAAAACAGGAGAAGGAGTTAAAGAGTTACTTGAAAATATAATAGAAATTATCCCTCCTCCAAAAGGAGATTCTAATTTCACTCGAGCATTAGTTTTTGATTCAAAATACGATCAGTACAAAGGAATTATTAACTATGTGAGAATATTTGATGGAGAAATAAAATCTGGTGATAGCCTCAGAACATTTAATTCTAAAAATGATTTTCTTGCCAATGAAGTTGGAATATTCACCCCTGAACAAACTAAAAAAGATTCACTTAAATATGGACAAGTAGGATATATTTACACTGGATTAAAAGAATTCAAAACTTTACCTGTAGGAGAAACGATATTTAATGTAAACAATGAAAATATTGAGCCATTAATTTCTAACCAAGAATTAAAACCCAAAGTATTTGCAGGTATGTTTCCATTAGACCCAAATGATTTTATTGATTTAGAAGAAGCTCTTTCTAAGCTTCAATTAAATGATGCTTCAATTTTATATTCAAGAGAAACCTCTCAGGCTTTAGGTCCTGGTTTTAGATGCGGGTTTTTAGGCATCTTGCATATGGAAATAATCCAAGAAAGAATAGAAAGAGAATATGGAATAGAAATAATTATGACTGCGCCAAGTGTTGAATATAAGATCAAATTAAAAAATGAAAAAACAATTTTAATAAATAATCCTTCCTCGGTAGAATTGGCTGACATAGAAAGTATCGAAGAACCATGGATCAAAGCAACAATAATTTGTCCTGATAAATTTATTGGGAAAATAATGGATCTAATTATATCTAGAAGAGGAACTTCATCTAATATTGAATATCTAAATACATCTGAAAACAAATCAAAAATCAATCGCATATTAATTTCATTTGAAATGCCTCTTGGAGAAATATTAGTTGGATTTTATGATCAATTAAAATCAGTTACACAAGGATACGGATCTATCGATTATGAAATTATTGGATTTCGAAAGTCTAATTTAGCAAAAGTGGACATACTTATTAATCAGGATAAAGTAGATTCACTTAGCACATTCATTTCAAAAGAAAAATCATACTATTATGGGCGTGAACTGGTTTCAAAATTAAAAGAACTAATTCCAAGGCAGCTATTCGAAGTACCTATACAAGCAGCTATTGGTTCAAAGATAATTGCAAGAGATAATGTAAAAGCACTAAGGAAAAATGTAACTGCAAAATGTTACGGAGGAGATATAACTAGAAAGAAAAAATTACTAGCAAAACAAGCTGAAGGGAAAAAAAGGCTCAAAAAATTAGGAAGAGTTGAAATTCCTCAGGAAGCTTTTCTTTCTATTTTAAATATAGATCATTAAATTTAATTTAAGCTAAATGATGAAATCCCACCGTTTTTCTCTACTTCAATTGCTCTGTCAAAAGATTCTTTTAGTGATTCTAAATGAGTAATAATTATTATTTTTTTAAACTTATAATCATTAGAAATACTAACTGTCTGTATTGCTTCCCTAAGTCTGTCTTGGCCTTCTTGATCTTGAGATCCAAAGCCTTCATCAATAAATAATATTGGCGATCTTACACCTGATCTTAAAGATATCAATCTAGATAAAGCAATTCTAATTGCAAAATCTATTCTGAACGATTCTCCTCCGCTATATGTTTCATAATCTCTCACAACACCATTATGGTCAGCAATAAAAATTTCTATTTCTTGCGAAAATGATTCAGATCCACTAATTTTTTTTCCATCTATTTTTCTGAATTCAACAGTCAAGTTATTTTCAGTCAGTGCCGAAAGTAATTTATTTGTTTCTCTACTTAATTCTGGTAAAGAATATTCAATTATTTGAGATGGAATTCCATTTGTGCCAAAACTTTTAACTAAAATTTCTAAATTATTTTGTTTTTCAAATAATTTTTTATTTTTAATTTTAGTATCTTCAACTAAGTCTAATTTAGATTGTAAGTTATCAATGAAATTTGATTTTGAATGCTTATCATTCGTTAATTCTTTAATTTCAGATTCTAAATCATGAATTATTTCAATATCAAAATCATAGACGTCTAATTTTCCTTTATTTAAGACAATGTTTTCTTCTAAAATTTTAATATCATTTTCAATTGTCTTTTTATCTTCATTCAACAATTTTAATTTTTGGTTATTTTGAGTAGTTCTTGATACAGCTTGATCAATGTAAAACTTTTCTTTTTCTAACTCAATTTTTTGTGTCTGAACATTTTCTAGTAAATAATTATATCTATCTTGATCAAAATTCAATTCATCAATCTCTTTTTTTAAATTAAATAATTGTTCATTCAAATCTTTATATTCAAAATTATTTTCCTTGTAATTAAGTAATTTATTTTTATTTTTTTCTTTTTCTATAATTTCATTATTATAATTATCACCCACAATTTTAATTTTATTATTTTCAGATGCTAAATATTTTATTTGATTATCATTATTTACAAATTGATCATTAACTGTTTTGTAATCTTTTCTAATTTGATCTCTAGTTTTCATCTGATCTGACAAATTGTTTTTATCCTTAATAAATAGAGAATTGTATTGTTCAATTTCATTATTGTAATTTTCAATCAATCTATTTTTTGAATTGTCATCTATTTTAGATTTGCAAACAGGACAAATATTATCATCAAATTTAAGTAAATCAATTTTTTGCAAAAAATCTTCAATAATATTTTCTTTCTTTAAAATCTCTTTATTTAAATTTTCTATATTTGAATCGTATTTAACAATTTTCAAATCTAGTTCTTTAGAATTGCAACTTAAATCTTTTTGATCATTTTGCAATTTCGTAATCGCATTCTTGTTATTTGTAAAAGTTGATTTTTCTGATTCAAGTTTCTTTTTCAATTCAACTATATTTGCTGCAATATTATTTAACTCCAAATCATTATTTTTAATTATAGATGTTAAAACTATTTGTAATTTATCAATCTTTGAATTAAATTCTTGATATTTTGAAAATGATTTACCTAACTCATTAAACTCGGTATATTGTGAAAGTATTTTCTCATAATCTAAATTAATTTTTTTTGAGTCAACCAATAACTTTTTATCACTAATTATTTCATCAGTAACTAATTGTATATCTGTATTTTTAGATTTCAGATTTTCTTGTAATATATTTTTCTTATCTGTATCTATTTTTACCGCATTACTCAAATTATTAAACTCTAGTATTTTTGATTCATTATCTTTTTTTGTTTTTTCTTTATTTGAAAGCTTGCATTCAATTTCTTTTAATTCTTTCTTGTGTTCATTTAATCCTATTTGTTCTGGATCTAATTGTAATAATTCGTTAGATATTCTTTCATTTAACATAGAATTAAATCCTATCTGATTTTTTATATCAGTTAATTTTTTTTTACTAAAATCAGATAATTTTTGCCATTCATTCAAGTTTAATATTTCAGATAATATTTCTTTTCTTTTTGTAGGTTGAGAAGTAGAAAATCTATCAGCATTTCCTTGCATAAGATAAGAAGTGTTAACAAATGTTTCATAGTTCATATTTACTATTTTTTCTATAGTTCTTTGGGTTTCTGAAACAGTATTTCCAGATATTGAAGTAAATTCTGTTCCATTAAATTGTTCAAAATTAAGTTTTTGTGATCCTTTGGATTTAATAGATCTAAGAATTCTGTATTTTGTGTTTGACAAAGATTCAGAACTAATAAAATCAATATCAAATTCAAGCTCAGCAAACATTTCATTCTCGCCTTTAGATATCAAATCCTTAGAACTTTGAACTCTGGTTTTTCCCCATAACGACCATGTAATTGCTTCCAAAAGAGCAGATTTACCATTCCCATTATCGCCAGTTATGCAAGCAACACTCCAATCATCAAAATCTAAAACATCAGTCTTGCCTTTATAAGACATAAAATTATTTAATTTCAATTTTGAAGGAATCATATAACTTTAATTAACAACATCGTATTTAAAATCACAATAATCATCACCCTGCATTAAAGTTTTTTTACGAGTTAGCTTGATATTTTGATTAAAACCTTTTACCAAATTAAAATCACGATTACAAGAAAGATCAAATCCTAATTCTTCCAATCCCATAGATTTATACATTTCTGCATACTTACATCTTACTACGTTATAATGATAACTTTTATCATCTTTTTTTATAATCGAAGTTTCTAAAGATCCGTCTCTTGTCCATGGTTCTTGTCTTTCTATAAATGCTTCCAAAGAATTCCCTCTAATCTTTGTAAGTTCATATCCTTGTTCAATAGCTATGCCTTTTATAACTTCTCTAATAATATGCTTGGTTTTTTTTGTACCTAATTCCCCTGATAAATAATCTTTAAATTTCATAATAAGCTTAGCTTCTATTTCTCTTCTAAGTAGTATGCCTACTTTTTCATTTATTTCATTATCACTTGTTGGAGCCATCACTATCCTCAATATATTTTGATAAAGGACTAACATTATACTCAAATTTCTTGCTATTCACACTAAGTATGGCAGAGAATGCTCCGTCAAGAGAAGTGAAACATGGAATATTTTTTTCAGCTGCTGCTCTACGAATATCAAATCCATCTTTTATCATTTCACTTTCTCCTGTTACTGTATTTATAACTACATCAACTAACCCATGATTAATAACATCTACTACATTAGGATGTGTGCCGGTAAAGACTTTAGGAATAGAATTTACTTCTATACCCATATTTTTAATAAAGTCTGCTGTACCTTCTGTAGCAAGCAGGCTAAATCCTTTTTCATTTAACTCTAAAACTATTTTTTCAAAATCTGATTTATCTCTATCTGCAATGCTTACTAAAACCGTACCTTTATCTGGTATCGCCATCCCTGAAGATATTAGAGCTTTATACATTGCTTTATTAAACTCTTTATCTATTCCCATAACTTCTCCTGTAGATTTCATTTCAGGGCCCAGAGTTGTATCAACTCCTGTTAATTTCGACATAGAAAAAACAGGAGCTTTTATAGCAAATAAATCTTTATTTTTATTCAATCCTCCAGAATAACCAAGTGAAGACAATAATTTACCTGCCATAACTTTAACTGCAATATTTACCATAGGAATATTTGTGACTTTAGAAATAAAAGGAATTGTTCTGCTTGCTCGTGGGTTAACCTCAAGTACCAATACTTCTTGTGTTTTTTGATCTATAACATATTGTATATTCAGCAATCCTTTGACATTTAAATTCAAAGCAATTTTAGTTGTATAATCAATAATTTTATTAATATGATCATCAGACAAACTAATTGGTGGATACACTGCCATTGAATCACCGCTATGAACTCCCGCTTTTTCAATATGTTCCATAATTCCTGGTATAAATACATCTTTGCCATCACAAACAGCATCGACTTCTATTTCTGTACCTAGAATATATTTATCAATTAAAACAGGCCTGCCTTCCCCTGCTTGAAATGCATCTTTGAGTAATGAATCTAATTCACTCTCTTTATATGCAATATCCATAGCTCTGCCTCCTAGAACAAAACTTGGTCGAACAAGAACTGGATATCCTAATTTAACAGCAATATTCTTTGCTTCTTCTTCATCAGAAGCAGTAAATCCTGGAGGATTTGGTACATCGATAGTTTTTAAAAATTTTTCAAACAACCCTCTATCAGATGCAGTGTTAATAGAATTAACTGGGGATCCCAATATATCATATTTATTTAAGTTAATTTGTGAGGATAAATTAATAGCAGTTTGTCCTCCAAACTGTACAATTGTTTTTGTGTCACTATTTAAATTTTCATTATCAATAATATCAGCGACAGATTCAAAATCTAATGGCTCAAAATACAGCCTATCGCTTGTATCAAAATCTGTAGACACAGTTTCTGGGTTTGAATTTATCATGATGCTCTTATAATTTATATCATTTAAAGCCCATGCAGCATGCACTGAGCAATAATCAAATTCAATACCCTGTCCTATTCTTATAGGACCACTTCCAAATACTGCTGCCTTATTTCCTTCCATTGATATTGCTTCATTTTCCTGTTCATAAGTACTATAAAAATACGGAGTGATAGCTTCAAATTCTGCTGCACACGTATCAACCATTTTGTACACAGGAATTATATTTTTATCTTTTCTATAGTCTCTTACCTCTTCTTCTTTCATATTTAGTAAAGTGGAAATCATTTTGTCACTAAATCCTGATTTTTTGTAATCTAACAAGTTTTCTTTATCAAGTTTTAATTCTTTAATAGTTTTTTCTTTATCAATTATTGATTTAAATGCATTAAGAAACCAATAATCTATCCCTGTAATTTTATTGATATAATCAATATCAATGCCATTCCTAAGTGCGTATAGTAGAGCCCATAATCTTTCGTCAGTAGGTTTGTAAAATTCTTTTTGGTTTAATTGATTAGTCGCCCATTGTTCGTCTTCCCAAAACAATGATTTCCCTGTAATTTCAAGTCCTCTTATAGCTTTCAAAAAAGCTGTTTTAAATGTTCTGTCAATGGACATAACTTCGCCAGTAGCTTTCATTTGGGTACCTAAAGTTCTATCTCCATATATAAACTTATCAAATGGCCATCGAGGTATTTTTACAACACAATAATCCAAAGCAGGCTCAAATACAGCTTTTGTTTTTTTTGTTATAGCATTATCAATTTGATCAAGTGTTTTACCTATAGCGATTTTGGCAGCAACTCTTGCAATTGGATATCCTGTCGCCTTACTAGCCAAAGCAGAGCTTCGACTTACTCTAGGATTTACCTCAATTACATAATAATCATCTTTTACATTTTGTTCGGCAGAATCATTTGGTTTAATAGCAAATTGAACATTACACCCTCCTTCAACTCCAAGATGTCTTATTATTTTCAAACTTGAAGATCTTAACATTTGATATTCTTTATCTGTAAGAGTTTGGCTAGGAGCTACAACTATACTATCACCAGTATGCACTCCCATAGGGTCAATATTTTCCATGTTACATACTGTAATACAATTGTCATTAGAATCCCTCATAACTTCAAACTCAATTTCTTTCCATCCTACCAATGATTTTTCTATGAGAATTTGATTTATAGGGCTAGATTTAATTCCTGATTCTGCAATCTTTTCCAGTTCTTCTAACGTGTCTGCCATTCCTCCTCCAGTTCCTCCTAAAGTATAAGCTGGTCGAACAACTACAGGTAATCCAATAGATAACGCAATTTCTTTAGACTCTTGAACAGTTTCTGCTACCGCACTAGTTGGAACCGGTTCTTCAATACTTTTCATTAACTCTTTGAATCCTTCCCTATCTTCTGCCTTTTCTATAGTATCAATCGGAGAGCCCAGTAATTTTAAATTGTATTTTTCATATATATTCTCCTTATGTAATTCCATAGCCAAATTTAATCCGGTTTGCCCACCGAGTGTTGGGAGTAATGCATCAGGTTTCTCATTCTTGATTATTTTTTCAATTGTACTCACTGTCATGGGTTCTATATAAACCACATCAGCAATATCCATATCGGTCATGATTGTAGCTGGATTAGAATTTAGTAATATCGTTTTAATGCCCTCTTCTTTTAATGACCTGCATGCTTGCGTCCCAGCATAATCAAATTCAGCTGCTTGACCTATAACTATTGGACCAGATCCTAGTACTAGTACTTTCAATTATTATCCTTTTTTGAATTAATTAAGTTTATAAATTCATCAAATATATATTCATTATCATATGGTCCCGGTGATGCTTCCGAATGATACTGTATACCCATAATAGGTAATTTCTTATGTTTAATTCCTGAAACTGTTTCATCATTCAAATTAACATGAGTGATTTCAAGATCATTTGATATTCCTTTTGCTTCGACTGCGTAACCATGATTTTGGGCAGTTATGTACACCTTTCCAGAAATCAAATCTTTTACGGGCTGATTACCTCCCCTATGTCCAAATTTTAATTTAAAAGTATTAGCTCCAAAAGATCTAGCCAATATCTGATGTCCTAAACATATTCCGAACATGGGATAATCATTTGTTAAATTTGTTATCTTCTCTACAAGATATTCCATATTTTTAGGGTCACCTGGTCCCGGTGAAATTAAAATGCCGTCAGGATTATATTTTTTTAATTTTTCCAGATCAAAGTTTGAAGAAAATATTTCTATTTCACAATTTCTTTTATTTAATAACTTTAAAATATTTTCTTTTACACCACAGTCTATTACTGCTATTTTATATAAAGAATTCTTACTTGATTTTCCATATTTTATATTTAAAGATTCTTTATTTGAAACACCTTCAGCTAAGTCTAGTGAATCATAAGACGGTACTGATTCGAGGAATTTAATTCCTTCCTCTGGATCTAATCCTTTGTATATAACACCATTCATAACACCTTTGGATCTTATTTTTTTTACTACCGACCTAGTATCTAAATCTGATAT
>CETM01036458.1_pt1 | contig 32088 bp, 31 predicted proteins | sample 361451 | NCBI WGS metagenome assembly CETM01 (sample SAMEA2622690, study PRJEB7988) | marine metagenome | isolation source: saline water (ENVO:00002010), including
TTCCTTATATTGAGAGTCGATCAATTCGTCATTCACCTTCATGATCAGATTGGCAGGGATTCCATAAGCGTCGTCCGGTTCATTGAGATACTTTTGCAATGTTTTGTCCGCTTGATAGGTCGTCGCAAACTGTAGCGACATTTGGTGTCGCAGGAGCATGGCTGCAGTAAAGAGCAAGGCTCGCCGTTGTCGGGTTGCTGAAGTTAGGTTGTCAGCACCGTGAGCTGGATTGTAAGTCGCAATGATTTTCAGGAGGTCATCACGTGACTGATAAAAGCTATGTAACAGGGCACTGACTTCACGACGATTGTCTTGATTTTCTAATTGAAATTGCCCTGCTTCATATTCTTCTAAGAGATTGAGACTATGAGCATGAGTATCCCGGGCTTTGTCTCTGATCCTGAGAACGTCCTGTTCAGCGGATTCGATTCGCTCGTTAAGCTCTTCATGAGTTAAGTTAACCAGGATAGAACGAGCTGACTGTAATTCCTGATTGACTGGTGAAGTGAAGTGTTGCACTACCAGCATATAGAACACAAAGGCGACACTCAGCAACAGAATAGAGCTAACAGTAGATGCAAACAGCATCAACAAAGGTTTAATACTTGGTGGATTAGGACGCGGAACAACCTGAGCATAGCGTTCGGCGTACTGAACTAACGTGCTGCGAATTTCCTGAAGCTTATCGCGTAGTTGCTTGAGACGGCTACGCTGCAAAGATGCGCGAAACTGATGTCCAAGGTGTACCATCGTTCGGGTAAAGTACGGCCAGTACTTCAAGGAAATGGTCCCGGAGAGTATCAGTAGAAAATTACTGACCGTATTCAAAACAATCTGGGAGGTTTCAATGTAAACCGTTACTGTAATCAGGGCATACCACAGCAGGTAAATTGGAATTCCGACACCGATTCGTGCTTGCGCTGTCGTTTTCATGCCTTGATGCTGAATTTTACCGGCAATCGCTCGGGTAATCACAAAGGGTACGATGTTTCCAAGTGTCCCGACAATTGCCGGTATAAACCAAACAATCAGGTGCAGAATTTTCCCCAGGATTTTAAAGGTGGTTTTAAGGCTGCCACGTTGTAGGATTGGGTCGTCGATAACGAGCCCTGCGGATCTTACAGTTTGATGATATGCCCGAATCTGATTAACTACTTTCTCGCCGGTTTCCGGCTCCTCCTGGTAGAAATAATTCAAAGCATCTGCAATTCGTTTTCGTCGAATTAACTTGGGCACTTTCAGTGAGGCTTTGTGTTTGGAATGATCAATCAGTGTTTCGAGATCGTCGAGCAGAGGATCCCAGTCGGCATTATCCAAATGTACGATGACGTCTTTCAAATGCGATTCGATCGCTCCGGTTAATTTGCGTCGTAATACTTTATCTTCGCTAGGTTGTTTGTCTTGTTCGGATTTGTTCTCACGGGCAAATTCTTTTAACGCGATAGGTTCCCCAACATTGATCCAGACTTTGCTGCCTAACCGTTCTTTACGTTCGTAATTAATTCCCAGCGGAATGATAACAAGGTCTTCGACCCCTTGTTCCAGAGCTTGTAACGCAATTCGTGACGCACCACCTCTGACTAACCCCAGCTGACGCAAGTCCGTCGAGACGCCTTCCGGGAATATTCCCATAGCTCGACCGGAGGCCAATCCTTTTACAACTCGTCCCAGACTCTTTTGGTTTTTCTTGACCTGACTTGAATCATCGCGTCCCCGATAGGCGGGAACCATGCCTAGTGCTCGCATGATCGGCCCGATAATCGGAGTATTGAAGAGTGGCGCCTTGGCCATAAAACTAACGGGTCGCTTTGCAGTCACACCGATCAGAATTGGATCGATTAACGAATTGGGATGATTCGCACAAAATAGGACTGGGCCATCCTCAGGGATTTGCTCGGCACCAGTGATCTGGATCTTCGGATAGTATTTCTTGATCAGCTTGTGTGCGACTTTATGCAATAGACGTCCAAAGAGAATACTTATGTTATTGATCATCGAAGTTCTTTCGAATAACAGCGTGGTGTAATGAAACAAGCGTGGATGCTATCTATAATATCCCTGTTACAACGATGTATTGCGTGGAAAAAACAACGTAGTGCTACAGAAACTGCTGCTTAATTAATACGCATCAAAATCTATTGATATGAAAGAAATGAAATGAGCTTAAGACTCACCATTCTGTTTGTCGTAATTTTTACAGTGCTGTCCGGCATGACGTATGCCGTTGAAAAACCGATCAAAGTATGGCCGGGGACAGTTCCGGGGGAACAAGGAGATATTGGTGAAGAGACCGCTACGCCCAGTGAGCCGGGAAAAAAACAGGTGCTGAGAATTTCCAATGTCAGCATTCCGACACTTACGTTTTATCCTGCTGATAAAGAGAACAATACCGGGACGACCGTCGTCGTTTGCCCGGGCGGTGGTTACAACATCCTGGCCTGGGACCTCGAAGGAACAGAAGTCTGTGAATGGTTAAATACTCTGGGAGTGAATGCAGTACTGCTTAAATACCGAGTGCCCCGTCGTCAGGGTTTACCCCCATACCATGCTCCTCTACAGGACGCTCAGCGAACGATGAGTTATGTTCGAGCTCACGCCGGTAAATGGAATTTGGATCCCGAGCGGATTGGTATTTTGGGATTTTCCGCCGGGGGTAACCTCGCCGCCATGACTTCCATGCATTTTGAGAAACGAAATTACAAAGCAGTCGACGAGATTGATAAAACCAGTAGTCGTCCCGATTTTGCCATATTAATATACCCGGCCTATCTCACCGGCAGTGATGGGAACCTCGTACCGGAAGCCAACGTAACGAAAGCTACACCTCCCATGTTTATGGCACATGCCTATAACGATGGAGTGACTCCGGAAAGTAGCGTGCTGATGTGGTTGGCATTGAAGCGGGTAGATGTTCCGGCTGAAATGCATATTACTGAAACAGGGGGACATGGCTATGGGCTCCGGGTTACAGAATCGAACAGTCACCGTTGGCCCGCGCGTTGTGAACAGTGGATGCGTGAACGAGGTCTATTGAGTAGATAGTATGAGCAAAACCGTTCTTCTCATCGGAGCCTTTGATTCGAAAGGCCCCGAATATGCCTTTGTTCGTGACCTGCTGATTGAAAACCAACTCCAGGTTTTGACGGTTAATACGGGTGTTCTGGGGACGACCTCCTTGTTTCCAGTGGATATTGAAGCGGCGCAGGTTGCCGCCGCGGTCGAGGAGTCGATTCAGGAATTACGTGATGCAGGAGATCGGGGACAAGCCATGCAAGTGATGGCCGAAGGCGCCGCTGCAATCTCGCAATCCTTATACGCAGAGGGCAGGATCGATGCTGTTTTCGGGATGGGAGGTTCAGGAGGATCCACGATGGTCACTGCTGCGATGCGATGCCTGCCCCTGGGAGTTCCTAAAGTTTGTGTCTGTACAGTGGCAAGTGGCGACACTTCCACCTATGTCGGAGCGAGCGATATTGTGCTGTACCCGTCCGCTACGGATGTGTCAGGGATTAATCGCATCAGCCGGGTTACCTATACACGCGCCGTTGGTGCATTGATTGGCATGCTAGCTACAGATGTACCGGTAGCGAATGACGACCGGCCGATTGTTGTCGCCAGTATGTTTGGAAACACCACAGAGTGTGTGGATTCCTGTCGGAAAATACTGGATGAAGAGGGCTACGAGGTTCTCGTGTTTCATGCGGTCGGTACCGGCGGACAGACGATGGAGTCACTGATTCAGCAAGGGTTAGTCGATGCTTGTTTGGATATAACGACGACCGAATGGGCGGATGAACTTTGTGGAGGCGTGTTTAGTGCCGGTCCCAACAGACTTGCTGCGGCCGGTCAGGCAGGGATTCCGCATTTGATTGTCCCCGGCTGTGTCGACATGGTGAACTTCAATGCGCCGGATACCGTGCCCCCAAAATACCGGAAGGCCAATCGCCTGTTTTATCACTGGAACCCAGCGGTAACACTAATGCGAACAAACGTGGAAGAGAACCGGCAGTTGGGAGAAATCTTTGCTGAGAAGGCCAATCAGGCGATGGGACCGGTTGCATTCTTATTTCCGCTGAAAGGTGTCTCGATTCTGGATGGAGAGGGGGAACTTTTTTGCGATCGGGAAGCAGACCAGGCATTATTTGATGCTATCCGGGAGCACCTGAACGATGATATCCCAGTCTATGAAATAGATGTCAATATTAATGAGGAAGCATTTGCTGTAAAGGCAGTGGAGTTGCTTTTGGACTTGTGGAGACAAACGAAGTTATGAGTTTTACCAGAGAACAAACACTAACGCTCCTGCGGGATCGCATTGATGCCGGAGTTCCGATTATTGGTGGCGGTGCGGGCACGGGGATCAGTGCCAAGTTTGAAGAAGCCGGTGGTATCGATTTAATCATCATCTACAACTCAGGCCGGTATCGCATGGCAGGACGTGGTTCTCTGGCCGGGTTAATGCCGTTCGGCGACGCGAACGAAATCGTGATGGAGATGGCTGGAGAGGTTTTGACTGTAGTTGAAGATACGCCCGTTCTTGCAGGTGTCTGTGCGTCGGATCCGTTCCGTCAAATGGATAAGTTCTTAGATCAGGTGAAAGCGATTGGCTTCGCCGGCATCCAGAATTTCCCGACGGTCGGACTGATTGATGGAAACTTTCGAGCTAATCTGGAAGAGACCGGGATGGGCTATGATCGGGAAGTTGACTTAGTCAGGCTCGCTCGTGAAAAAGATTTACTCACTACGCCCTATGCATTTATTGAGCAGGAAGCGGAACAGATGGCGGCGGCCGGAGCGGATGTTATTGTCGCTCATATGGGCCTGACCACCAAAGGTTCGATTGGAGCTGAGACGGCTTTGACGTTGGAACAAAGTATCGATCGTGTTCAGCGGATTGCCGATGCCGCCAAAAGTGTCCGCGACGATATTATTGTATTGTGTCACGGCGGCCCCATCGCCATGCCCGAAGATGCTCAGTTTGTGTTGTCACGAACCACCGGCGTCCATGGATTCTACGGAGCGAGTTCGATGGAACGCTTGCCCGTTGAAACAGCTTTGACAAAACAGGTTCAGGCCTTCAAACAAATTCGCTTTGAGTAAAAACTTGCTGAGTTGACTACGGTTGGTTCAGGTAATCAGTGAACAGAATCAGGTAAGCTGCTACTCGCTGCCGATTGTCCATTAGTCCGGATAGTAACACCTTCTGATTTGTCAGCAGAAAACACGATGACATCAGCCTGGCAGCAGGTGACGCAGATGACACTCTTAAAAAGAGCCGAAAGGAAGTGATTGCTTAACATGACTTAATCTCCTGATTGGCAATGAGCGGGTAATCCAATAGGAAGTCGTCGAATTCAGCAACCGGTATGCGTTTAGTGATTTCGAAGCCGAGTTTTTTTGCTAATGCTAAGGATGCCTGATTATGCACATGAATTTTGGCAAATAAACGTGTCGGAGACAGGTTTTGTAAAGCGTCGTTAATCACCAGCTCGGCAGCTTCAAACCCCAGGCCTTGCTGCCAGTAATCCGAATCAAGCCGCCAGCCGATTTCAAGTTGTCGATCATCATCCTGAAGCGGCCGAAATCCACAAAAACCGATCAGGCGATTAAGGGTTTTTAACTCCAGAGCCCAGCGACAGTGACCAAGCTGCTTGAATTGCTGTTGTTCATTACGTATAAACTCCCGAACTCGTTCACTGTTCCAGGGGTTATCAATATACTTCATGACCTCGGATTTTTGACAGATAGCATGAAAGCTCTGCAGATCTAGCATCGTCCAGGGGCGTAAGATTAGCCGGGAAGTTTCCAGCATGTGACTATCGGATCGATTTGGGAACACTTTGCCCTTCCGGAATGAAGGTAAAGTATTTTTTGCCCTCCATACGTTGCTGCCATTCAGCTTTGGCCGCTAAGACCTGTTTAGGGTTTTGCATCAGTTCAACAGCCGTCGTTGCCAACACTTTCGAGGCAAATAGAATTCCCTTTTCACCAATGGAACTGCCGATAGAGCTAACATTTTGCCAGCTGTGGCCCGGAGCGTCCGCAATAAAACAGGTCGCCCGAATGCCACTGGTAGGTACACGCCAACTGATATCCCCAACGTCCGTGGAGCCTTTACTGCTTTCCGGATTTTGTGTGACCGGGTGAACACGACCATCCAAAGCGAGCGGGTATTCGCGACCAAACTGAGCAACCAGTGGTGCTTGTAATTTGCGAGCAAAGTTTTCTTCTTCCTGAGTGAATTCCGGAGCTCCGATCAACTGCATGTTTTTTACGAGCTGCCTGGAAAGTGCAATGTTTGGAATGATTTCGTGGCAATCCGTATCGACTTGCACTGTGAGCCTGGTACGCGTCATGAGTGAAGCTCCTTTGGCAATATCCTTCAGCCACTTGAAGTTGTACTCGACATCTTCGTGCCGATCGGCGCGACAGAAATACCAAACGGTTGCTTTGGGTGGCACGACATTCGGAGCACCGCCGCCGTTGGTGATGACATAATGTAGCCGAGCATCCTCTTTGATGTGCTCACGCATGAAATTGGCTCCGACGTTCATAAGTTCGACGGCATCGAGTGCGCTGCGTCCATCTTCCGGGCTACCTGCTGCATGGGCAGCTGTACCATCGAAAGTGAATTTTGCGGACACTAAGGCTTTACTACTTCCAGCGTAAGTGTTGTTTTTGTCGCCGGGGTGCCAGTGCAGGCAAACATCGAGGTCGTCAAACACTCCATCAAGTGTCATATAGACTTTTCCGATAACCGTTTCCTCGGCGGGCGTCCCATACAATCGAATCGTTCCTTTGAGATCATGCTTATCCATTGCAGATTTGATGGCCAAAGCAGCACCTAAGGCTCCTGCGCCCAGTCCACTATGACCACAACCATGCCCATTGCCCCCTTCGGTAACAGGAGTTTGGTGATCAGCAACTTGCTGGCTAAGTCCCGGAAGCGCATCGTATTCAGCGAGTATCCCGATGATTGGGTGGCCGGAACCATAGCTGGCAACAAACGCGGTGGGCATCTTGGAAATTCCCTTCTCCACCTTAAAACCTGCCTGAGAAAGGTGATGTTGTAGCAGGGCAGATGATTGTCGTTCTTCGAGTCCGACTTCAGCAAGTTTCCAGATAGCCTGATTTGTTTGTTTAATCAACTCAGCGTTGGAAGAGACGCTATTGACGATCGTCGAGTTCACCGGACTGAGCTTGGATCCTTGTCCAAACAATGAGATCGTGAAACTCAGGAATAGTAAGGTTGTCCAAATTCGCATAATCATGCTCCTGTATCTTGCGACGTCTTGTCGCATTTGTCTTCGCGATGAGAGACAATGAATAAATAGTGATGTGACCTGGTAACGTGGTCACGGCTTCGATTATCCCCTGTAGAATTGCGATTCGCAAATAAATGGAATGACTTCATGAGTGTTTATCATTTTGGTGCTGTTGGTGATGGTGTGGCAGATGATACAGACGCATTGCAACATGCTCTGAATGCTGGCGACGGTGTATTGGATCTTGAAAAAGGTACTTACCGTATTACCCGGACCCTGCTTATTGATACGGTGAATAACGGATACGGAGGGATCTCCGGTCGCAGTGGTGCTTCCCGAATCATCATGGAAGGGCAGGGACCGGCGATTAGAATTCTGGGGAATCACAATGGGACAGCATCGCCATCGAGCTATCAGGATTCGACCTGGGAAAACGAACGAATGCCAATTTTGGAAGGCTTCGAAATACTGGGACGGCATCCCCAAGCCGTTGGTATTGAATTAAAGAAGACCACCAAAACAGTGATTTCGCGTGTTTTGGTTAGGGAATGTAAAATTGGCATTCACTTAGTCGAACGTAACCGCGATTTTATTCTTTCAGATAGCCATCTTTTGAATAACTCGCACCATGGTCTGTATTTTGACCGCTGCAACTTGCATCAAATCATCGTGCATGGAAATCACATCTCCTGGAACGGAAAGTCCGGTATTAAGTCACTGGATGGCGATGTGCACAACCTGCAAATCACCGGCAACGACATTGAATACAATAACTCACCCGGAGAAGATGAGGGCGATGGACCGTTGGGAGCAGAGATCTGGTTTGACGCGCGTAAGGGAGTCATCTCAGAAGTCACGATTGCCAGCAATACAATTCAGGCGACGATTCAACCGGGCGGAGCGAATGTACGTATCTGGGGGAATGGAAATACAGATCAGTACTCCAATCGTCTAGTCGCCATCACGGGGAACGTGCTTGGTAGCCAAACCCGGGGTATCGATATGCGAGACGGAGGGCGTATCACTGTCACAGGTAATACGATCTATGATTCACAGGATCTGTCAGTCTATTTCGAACGCTGCCACGGATTTTCGATCGGTAGCAATACGTTTGTTTGGAGAAGTGATGCTGATGCAGCGCAACGTGATGGCCTTAAGTTCGTGGATTGTTCCGCCGGTGTATTAACAGGCTTGCAAACAGAACATCTTTGTTATGGTAGCCCGGATCGCGGCGCCGGAATCACTCTGGAGAATTGTCAGGATGTTACCATCGGGCATTGCCAGGTGCTGGATCCTCTTCACTGTGGAATTGAATTGCGAGAGTGCCGGCGATGTATCGTTGACGGGTGCACGGTTATCGACCGTCGAGAAAAGCCAACCATGGTGGAAGCGATTCGCGTCGTCGGAGGAGCCGACAACCAGACAAATAGAAATTATCTGTAGCGGGCATCGTGTCCACTTACAATTCTTCAGGTTCCGACTCTGAAGGCATTTTGTAATCTGAAATCGGACGCAGTAAATAGCTGCAGACTGCACAAACGACGCAGCCGGCTGAAAAGAACCAGAAGATTCCCTTGAGGTTATCCTGCCATTGGAAAAAAGCCATCGCTGCGTAAAACACGAGCGTCCCGGTTCCCCAGGTCACGCCCATCGTTAAGGAGCTGGCAAACCGCTGGCCGGCTGGCATGATTTGCTGAGCGTAGCTAATAAAGATTGGCATCGCCACTCCCTGCAAGATCCCTGCGACCAGTGACAGTACGAAAAGTTCAGCGACAGGAATCACATCGAATAGATAAAACCAGGGGTCGATACTGGCATATCCGATCATGACCACCGGAACGGTGGTGAGCAGCGCCGGCAACCACAATGTTAAACGCTGGCGTTTACTGCCAAATCCAAAGGCACAGGCGATTCCGCCAATTCCCAGTCCGGCCATGAAATAGCTTGCGACTGTTCCTTTAACGGTGTCAGTAGATTCGGTTAGCACATACGACATCACAATGGGAACTCCCAGAGCGGGCATCACTCGGAAGACGCCTCCCACAAACAGCAGGGCCATCTGGCCTGCCGGAGCTGGAGCGGTGCTGTTGAGTATTGGCTGATTGTCAGCATTCCCACTTTGAGCAATCTGTTGCTCCTGTTCATTGGAGAACCAATGCAATGTGATGCCAACGAGTGTTAGCAGGGGTAAGCACCAGTAGAAGTTATAGGTTAACCCCTGAAGTTGAAAGGTATCGGACACCCATCCTCCGTAGGCCGGGCCAACGGATTGCCCGAGATATCCCGAGAGAGCAAAAAATGCTAACCAACGATTACGATTTTTGGGAGAGAGGTTTCCGGCGGTGGTCGCAGCTTCCGGGTGAAAGGCGGCAACGCCCATGCCTCCACAAATCAGGAGGATCGTCATGCTGATAGGCGAATTAGCATAGCCAATAAAGGAGAAACAAAAGAGTGAAAATAGTGGCCCTGCCCAGATGATAGCTCGAAGTCGGATTCGATCTCCCAGGTAGCCAAAACACATTTGGCCACAACTATCGGCGACTCGCCAGATAATGTAACCGATCAGAAAACCACCCTTTTCCAAACCTAAATGTTCTTCCATGGTAGGAAGCAGGCTGACGGTCGTTGTTGCCAGCACGTCCACGGTGAGGTGAGCGACACAGAGGACGATTAGGAGTTGAACGGCAATGCGAACGTGATTGGCCATGGCCGCTACTGTTCCATCAGGTAATTCATGAAGTCCAGTACACCATCAATCTGTTCATGCTGAGATACATAGTCGGCAACAGCTTTGACAGATTCTATCGCATTGGCCGGACAGCCAAACGTCTGCACTCTGTCAGCGATCGCCAAATCGCTGCTGGTGTCACCAATCCCCGCTGTGCGGCTGGCGTCAACACCGGTTCTTTCCAGCAGGCGGTCAATGCCTGAGGCTTTTGTGATCTGTGGTAAATCACAGTTGATGTAGAACAAAGTTAAAGAGACTCGGAATTCAAAACCATTGCGATCAAATTCGTCTTGTAGTTGAGGTGCGATCCGTTGCAGCACGGCAGGATCAGGGTGATAAAGCGTGACGGATGCAGATTTTCCGGGCTGCAGTGTAAGGCCTTCCTGACGGTAGTTTTTCAACGAGAACAATTCGGCTTCATGTACCATCTCCAGTTGTTGATCCGTGATGGAGGGATCCATCAGATAGCCATTACAGGAAGGGTCGTACAGCCAAACTCCATTTTCCGCCACACATGGAATGCCTGAATTTTGTAGTAATCGACACAATCCCTCTGCAAAGGGAATCGGCCGACCTGTACATAGTGTGAGCTTAGGTCGGTCATTGTTTGCGAAGGCGAGTCGATTGTGATCTGCAATGCGGCTAAGTTTTTCGACGTTGAGCGGTGAGGAATCTTCCGGAGAAAGGCAACCGTCGATGTCGCTGATAATCAGGTCGTACATGTTGTCTTTTAGTAGGTGCAAATGACTGGTTTGAAGTAGGAATTATGTGTCATCTGCTGGATTCTGGCAATGAATAATTCTCAACGAACGATTACTTTAAGGCAGAAATGACTTCGGCAGCCGTGATGTAGTCTGCTGAGTGCTCTCCGTGTCGCCGGTATATAACCTCACCATCAGTATCAATAACGAGCGTACCGTGCATTTGGGTAATGTCATTAAGCGGTTTGCCCATACCCCCACGAACTAAGGCACGCGCTCCGGCCAACCACAATTTTGGTCCCAGATACTGCCAGGGACGTCCCCGGGGAATTTCAAAATGCTGATAGGCGATTTGTTCTGGGTCACAGAGTACCGTAAATGGGAATCGCAGTTTCTCGACCACCGGTGCTGCCTGCATGGGAGTGGCCATAACGATGACTACCGGGGTAACCTTAGCAGCTTCAAATTCAGTTTGTTGATTACGCAGATTGACCATCTGCTCGCGACAGAAGACTCAACCAAGATGCCGCATAAAAAAGAATGCAACGGGCTGATCTTCCCATAGCGTGCTGAGTGATGTTTCCTGCCCGTTTGAGTCAGGGAGAGATAGTATGTTCATGAGGTATGCCTCTGTTATGGATCAGGTTGTTGCCAGACACTCATTCCACCATCGACCATGAGCATGTGGCCACAAACATGCTTTGCCGCATCGCTTACCAGATAGACTGCCGACTCACCACATACTTCGGCACCCGGCACCTGGCCATTGGGCGTGTGTTTTTGCATCCATTGCATGAATTCCGGGTCGTCCAGAGCGGGGGCTGTGAGGGGAGTATAAAATAGTCCGGGAGCCAAACCATTGACGCGTATTTGGTGAGGAGCCAGCGAAACGGCAACGGATTTCACCATCATTTCAATCGCGCCTTTCGAAGTATCGTAAGCAGTGTGCACATCTTCAGCCAGACGTCCATTGATGGATCCGATCATCAGAACACGGCCAGCGATATCATTAGCGACCCAATGTTTTGCAAAGTGTTGCGTTAGGAAAAAGTACGAATAGACATTTAACCGCATCGTCTTCTCAAATCGAGCCATATCCATTTCCAGAAATGGCACATCGATATAAGTACCAGCATTATTCACCAGCGTGTCAATTTCAGGATTTGCATGGAGGGCCTGCTGGTAAACTTCCGCGGTCGGATCCGGAGCATCACTTGCCAGGTCACCGGTGATCAGATGCGCCTGCACACCGGTTTCCAGGCATGTCCGCAGTGTTTGTTGAGCTGAAGCATCATCCTGAAGACCATGAATGACAACATTGGCACCGGCTTGTGCCATGGCGATCACGATTGCCTGACCGACACCCTGGGTGGAGCCGGTTACCAGTACATTTCTGCCTGTTAAGTTACTCATCAAATCCCTCTAGTAGGAGTTCATCATCACGACGGCTAATCATACCGGTTTTAAAGTGCTTTCGACAGACAGAGATGTAATCGTCATTACCGCCGATTTTGATTTGGGCGCCCTGCTTAATGACATTTCCATCCGCATCAATTCTCAAGACCATGTTGGCTTTTCGGCCACAGTGACAAATCGTTTTGATTTCAGTTAAATCATCTGCCCAGGCAAGTAATTGTTCGCTGCCGGGGAACAGGTTTCCCTGAAAGTCTGTCCGTAGACCATAGCAAAGAACGGGAATATCTAATTCATCCGCTACGTCCGAAAGTTGTTTTACCTGACTCGCTTCTAAGAACTGAGCTTCGTCGATGAAGACCGAATCAATCGTTTGTGTTTCACGCAAAGTAGTAACGAGTACCAGTAAATTGTCTGTCGTATGGAATGGAGTGGCAGGCGCGGTAAGGCCGATCCTTGAGGAAACACTGTTTTCACCATCCCGATTGTCGATTGCTGGTGCGAGAATCAGCGGGTGCATACCACGTTCACGGTAGTTATAGCTGGCCTGCAGCAACATCGTTGACTTGCCGGCATTCATCGTGGAGTAGTAGAAGTAGAGTTTAGCCATACACGATATTGTACGGTACAACTCCGGAGGATTAAGGGCTATCGAATTCCGTTTTGCTTGAAGTAGATGGCGGAAATGATCGTTATTGTGGCTGCGACGGTTAGGAACATAGCGTTGTAGCCCTGCCAAACCACGAGTCGAGCCATCACCGGCATTCCGACAAGGATGCCACAATCGAAGGCCATCAGAGCCAAAGCAGATCCGGTTCCCCGATTTTCGCTCGGAAATGTCTGGATGGATAAAGCAGTCATACAGTGATAGGTCAGGCCGTGACCGGTTCCACATAACAGTGCCGGAACGAGTACCATCCACATATTCCCGACAGAGATGGTGCAGTAGCCACAGTACCCCAGGACCATAGAAATGACACCAACACAGAGTATTTTTCGTCGGCCAATTCGGTCAGGAGCATTCTTCAGCAGAATGCGAATTGTCATCCCCCAGCCTGCATAGACGAGATAGAAGATGGTGATGAATCCCAATTCACCAACCATCACTCCGTTCAATTCGTTATCCAGCACAAACTTTTTAAGCAGGTGAAGAGGTACGGTCATACTGAGGCCAAAGGCAATGTTGACGTAGATGATGCTACCTGGCCAGTACGTTCTACAGGTACGGATGAATTGCTTCAGCGAGAGTGAGCCGGCCTGTACGTTTCCTGGTGGCGAAGGCATAAAGAACAGTAGCGACATGGAGGCCATTACACAGACAGAGCCCATCCAAAAAAACTGTTCGAATTCAACCAAACCGGGATTCGTTCCCAGTATCATATCACCGATCATCGGGCCGATGAGAAATCCAATAAAGCCACCCACGCCCAGAATACCGATGGCTTCAGTACGACGGGATTCAGGAGTTGTCAGGGTGATGTAAGTGATCGAACTGGTAAAAATGGAAGCAACTCCCAGAAACATAATTCCACGCAACGAGTAGATCACCCAGTTCACGTCGTCCAGCATCAAGTTGCCCATGAAGCCGGCAATGAAGAGTAGATATCCAATCATCCAGATAGTGCGAGCCCCCAGGCGATTGACGAGCTGACCGAGCCAGGGGCGAGTGACAAATCCGACGATGGCACCGAAGGAAGTGATGTATCCTAATTCCAACAGGGCTTTATCCTCATCACCCGGATAGAGGAATTGCACCCATTCAGCGTAGTGCACTAGAGCGGCATTTGCAGGCACGAACAGTACCTGACTCAAAAAAGCCAGCAAGAAGGAGCGATCGTAAAGCCTGTTATCAGGGGCTGCCGCGGCAGTGGACAAGGGGGGAATTCCGGAAGGGGGGCGAGAGGTAGGAGAGGATTGATGGGATTAATCAGCAGATTATGAGGGACATACCAGTTTTTGACAATGAGGAATTCTAAGAATCCGTTGGAACTGTCGGTTGCCCTGCTTCAGCACGAGGCAATGTGACTATGAAGGATGTCCCCTGGTCCGGATTGCTAGTCACCTCGATTGTTCCTCCGAAAGCATTCACCAGATGCTTTACAATCGAAAGCCCCAATCCCGTACCTCCTAACTCGCGGGATCGAGCTTTATCCACGCGGTAGAATCGTTCGAATATACGCTGTAAGTGCTCTTCAGAAATACCAATACCACTGTCGTTCACTTTGAGAATGACCTGTTTTTCTTGCGTCTGCACGTCGACGGAGACAGTACCATTTTCGGGAGTATACTTAATGGCATTATCGACCAGATTATCGAGGATTTGACGGATGCCTTCAGGTTCTCCATAAATGGCTACGCCTTGGGGTGAATTCACTTCCAGAGAGATGGATTTCTTTTTGGCCCGAGGTTGGTGGTACTGAATACACTTCTCCACTACCTCCGTCACGTTGACGACAGAGTACTCGGTTGTCTGAGTGCTGGATTCAACTCGTGCGATACTTAGAAGATCCTGAATCAGTAGGTGGAGCCGTTCCGATTGTTCGACAATACGGTTAAGGAAATTTCGGTTGTTGTCCTGATCTTCCAGAGCGCCATCTATCAGCGTTTCCGCATAGGCTTGAATCGAGGCAAGCGGAGTTTTAAGTTCATGCGAAACATTGGCGACAAAATCGCGTCGCATATTTTCCAATCGCCTCACTTCGGTAATGTCATGGACGACAATAATGATTCCGGACGCATCTTTCTCCTGAGTGGGAATGGAGGAAGCATCGAGTGCCAGAAACCGTACAGGTGGTCCCAGCAGTTCCATCTCGCCTCGAAAGTGTTCGCTGGTTTTCCTGGCCTGGTTAATGACTGTCTCGACCATTTGAAAACGAATGACTTCCCAGATAGGCCGTCCCTGGTCACGTTGTAAATCCAGATCAAACATCTCACAGACGGCTTCATTGGCAAAGCGGATGCGTTCATTTTCATCCACAGCGATGACACCTTCATCCATGCCCTCGAGTACTGTCAGGAGTTCATGATGGTTTTGCTCTAGCTGAGCCATGCGATCAGCCAATGCACTGCTGAGCTCGTTGAGTAACCGGCTCAGTTCACTGATTTCATCATCGAACCCATGTTCGACCGTTTTACCCAATTGGGCTGACGTAAGTTCCCGCGCTTCTTCAATGAGCTGTACGACAGGCCGCGTCATACGAGAGATTACGATTCCGGTCATCAACAGGCCCAGAATAACCACTATGAAAACCAGCTTGACGATTCGTAACTGAATATCAGCAATTTGATCGTTAATCGCCGAAGTGTTCAACGCGCTACGGACGTATCCCAGAATTTCACCCTGATGTTCTATGCGAAAGGCATAGTAAACCATTCCGATTTGAAGCGTGTCACTAAAACGCTCACTGTCGCCTTCGCTGTTCTGAGAAGCCTTAATTATTTCTTCACGACCGGCATGGTTTTCCATCACTTGAGGGTCTTTATCGGAATCAGCATAGACCGTTCCATCTTCTGCGACGACGGTAATACGTACCTTCGTCTGAGCATTAATCTTCTGAATGATATCTTGCACATGAGCAAAATCACCGGAAACCAGCGATTTACGAGCGACGTCTTCCAGCGATATCGCAGTATCACGCAAGCGTGCACGCAGTTGTTCTTTCAATTGGTCATTTTGCCACTTCGATGTCGTGTAACCACCGATCAAACTCACAAGAGTGATCAGGATGGAGAAATAGACGAAGGGTTTCCAGAACAGGCGAGAGGTAAACATAGGAATAAACATTCACTGCAAGCAGTGACTAATAAGTACTCCTTAGTCGGTAACCAATTCCACGAACCGTCTCGATCAAATCAGCTTTGCTCCCCATCTTTTTTCGCAACGCCCGGATGTGTACGTCAATCGTCCGTTCCAGAACAACCGTGTTGTCTCCCATCACAGCATCCATCAAATGATAGCGTTTGAAAGCTCGCCCGGGATGCTCCATCAGTTGCCACAGTAAGTCGAACTCGGTAGGTGTTAAGGTCACCGATTCCCCATCAATGGAAACTCGGAACTGGAGTCGATCCAGGATAATTCCGTTTACACTGAGAACTTGAGATTCATCGTCTTTGGGTTGATTGGCGCGACGCAGCAGCGACTTAATGCGTTCAATCAGCACGCGAACCTTAAAAGGCTTGGTGACATAGTCATCAGCACCCATCTGGAAACCAACGAGTTGATCCACCTCTTCGCTTTTGGCCGTCAGCATCATGATCGGGATTCGCTTGGTAGCTTTGTTACTTCGCAGATGACGACAAACTTCGAGGCCGTCCATGCCGGGCAGCATGACATCGAGCAGGATTATATCGGGAATCAGTTTTTGAACGGCTTCCAGGCCCCGCGTTCCATGATCGCAAACGTGGACGACATACCCCTGAGATTCAAGGTTATACGTCAGAATCTCCTGTAACTCAGGTTCATCTTCGATGATGAGAACGGTTTGCTTTACCATAAGGCCTTTGAGGCAAAATTGGTGGACAACGGAATCGTGGTAGCTATTCGTTAGTTTATAGCGGCAGGGTTTTCATGCAAAGGAGCCGACAAAGCCCGTTGTTGCTCTAGTGATTATCGCCCAGCAATGATGGAACCTGATCACAAATGTTACAGGCCTGGTCACCAACTCGTTCTAACGCACGTGCGATGAGGATTTGAGCCAGCGGACCGGCGATATTCGGCTCGCCTTTGAGAGCTTCCAGGGCAACCTCTTCACTGAGCACTTCACGCATGATTTGGTCATTGAGTGAATCAACATATTCGTCTCGATTACGGTACTTCTCGGCTTCTTTTCCATTGCGATTTATGTAAGCACCGATGGCTCCATGCAGCATCTCAATGACGGCATGACCCATTTGAATGATCCGAGGCTCCGGTTTTGTCGAGGAGCGAGCCAGCATCAGTTGCAGCAGGCCGATCACATTCGTAGCCTGATCACCAATTCGCTCGAGGCTTGAGGTGACATGCGAGACAGTCAGTACATAACGGAGATCCGTTGCGACAGGTGAGTAGACTGTCAGGATGCGAACGACTTCTTTATCGATGGTGTTCTGCATTTCATCGAGCATGTGCTCGGATGCCTGAATAGCGTCGTTGACATCCAACGTGAGATCATCCAGAGCTTTGACTGCCGTGGTGACCATGGACTCCGCCAGCGTACCCATTTCGATAAGCTGATGGTGCAATTCCGATAATTCCTGATCGAATCGACGCATTATCCGTATCGCCCCTGAATGTACATTTCAGTTTTTTCATGTTGAGGATTCAGAAACATTTCGGAAGTCTTGGAGTGCTCAATGATTTCTCCAAGCAACATAAAGATACACTCGTCAGTTGCCCGGCGAGCCTGAGCCATATTATGAGTGACAATCACTACGGTATAGTCTTCTCGTAGAGACTCGATGAGATTCTCTACTTTTTCAATCCCTTCGGCATCCAAAGCGCTACAGGGCTCATCCATTAAGATGATATCTGGTTTCAGTGGTAAGAGTCGGGCAATACAGAGCTTTTGTTGCTGTTCAAGCGTTAGTGTGGTGGCACGATCTTTGAGTCGATCTTTGACGGTGTTCCAGAGATCGACTTCACGCAGTGCTTCTTCGACCACGTCATGACGCTCACTTTTGGAAAGTGATTTATGAGCGTCATGAATTCCCATGCCGAACAACACGTTGTCATAAATGGAGATCGGTAATGGATTAGGGCGTTGGAAAACCATACCCACGCTGCGTCGTAACTGTCGTACCGAGACATCCTCATCGTAGATGTTCTTGTCCAGAATTTCGATATCACCAGTCGTGGTGACATTGCCGTATCGTTCGTTGATACGGTTGAAGCATCTCAGTAACGTGGTTTTTCCGCAGCCTGAAGGGCCGATGAGTCCGGTGATAATCCCCTTTTTGATTTTCACCGAGACATTCATCAGGGCCTGGAAATCACCGTACCAAAGTGACAGATCATCCGTACGAATACTGTACTCGTCCGCACGCTTCGGAGAGGTAGGTGTAAATTCCGTACGTGTAAGCTGGGGTGCGACTGTAGACATTATCCAAAGTCTCCTGTGACATAATCGTAAGTGAGTTGATTATCGGGCGTCGTAAATATTTTTTCTGTGGGACCGACTTCAATAAGTTCGGACTTATTAAAGAAGGCAGTTTGATCGGCTAAGCGGCGAGCCTGCTGAACCAAATTTGTGACCAGGATGATGGTCATTTCATCTTTGAGGTCTGCTAATACATCTTCAATCTTCATGGTGGTAACCGGATCAATCGCGATGGAAAACTCATCGAGACAAAGCACATCCGGAGAATGAGATAAAGCGCGGGCAATCGTCAGTCGCTGTTGCTGACCACCTGAAAGTTTGGTGCCGAGCATATCCAGGCGATCTTTGACTTCATCCCACAGCATTGCCTGCTTGAGACAACGGACAACGATTTCTTCGAGGTCCTGTTTGTCGTGGATGCCCGAGCGTCGCGGCGCATAGGCAACATTTTCATAAATGGACATCGGCAGGCCAACCGGAAGCGGAAAGACCACTCCGACCTTCCGCCGCAATCCGTACACGTTTCTTATCTGTTGGACATTCTTACCATCAAACAGAATCTCGCCTTTGGTTTTGGCACTGTGGATGAATTCCAACGTACGATTGATCGCTTTGAGAAATGTCGTTTTGCCGGCGTTGGCAGGGCCGATGATCCCAAAGATCTCGTTTTTGGGAATCTGCAAATTAATATTTTTTAAGGCGACATCTTTTCCGTAGGAAACACTTACGTCGCGAAATTCAACCTGGTAATCCATAGCACTACCACTTCTTTCTTGCACGTAAGTAAATTCGGAAACCAATGGAAAGACTGTTCACAGCGATCACCAACCCGATCATCACGGCAGCTGTACCAAACTTGAAAGATTCAGGTACATTTTGCCACTGTGTGGAAATGATATAGAGGTGGTAGGAAAGTGCCATAAACCGATCTTCTAATCCGTAGGGAACCATCGCATCCCAGCCCGAATCAGCGATTCGTGAAGAGATCATCGCTCCGGTGAAAAGAATCGGAGCGGTCTCGCCTGCCGCTCGCGCGACCTGTAAAATGACGCCCGTCAGAATTCCGCTGATCGAATTTGGTAAGACAATGGTTCGAATCGTCTGCCATTTCGTCGCACCCATATTCCAGCAAGCAACCCGGAACGACATGGGAACCGAAGCTAACGCCTCTTTTGTACTGGTGATGATCACCGGCAACGTCATGACGGCGACCGTACAGGATGCAGCTAACAAACATCGGTCCATCCCCAGGAAGTACACAAATGCTCCTAAGCCAAACAATCCGTGAACAATACTTGGGACGCCAGCGAGATTCACTACGGCAAGGTTGATAAACCGAGTGAGCCAGTTGTCCCGGGCAAATTCATTGAGGTAAACACCTGCCAGGATGCCAATCGGAGCGGCGATGATGAGTGATACCAGGACCAGGAAAAAAGTTCCGATCAGTGGCCCCCAAATCCCACCGGCCGTCATCTTCTTCTCAGGGTTATCCAACAGGAATTCAACGGAGAGTGCCGGCCAGGCTTTGTAAACCAAAAAGATGATGATGGCCAACACGGGAATAATCAACAGCCAGGTCATGGCCAAAGTGGAGTACTTAACAGCAAGTTCGATCTTCTTCCCTCGCCGCTCCTGATCGTTGGTCTCGAAAGGATTTGTCACTTCACTACTCATTGCCTTGCACCTTGATTCCTTTCACGATCAGATCCGCTGTCAGATTGATGATAAAGGCAAAGACAAACAGAACGACCCCAATAAGGAACAGCGTGTGATAGTGCATATCACCCCGGACGGCTTCTCCTAATTCGGCAGCAATCGTGGCAGTTAAAGTTCGTACCGGATCGAAGACACTCGTTGGCATATTGACCGAATGGCCGGTACACATCAGCACCGCCATCGTTTCACCGATCCCTCGCCCAATTCCCAGCAGGACTGCTGCTAATAATCCGTTCTTGGCGGCAGGAAAGAGAACTTTGTAAACCATTTCCCAGCGGTTTGCGCCAAGGGCGATGCCAGCTTCACGGAAAGAGTCGGGCACAGCTCGTAAAGCATCTTCGGAAACGGAGACAATGATCGGTACACTCATGAGTGCCAATACAATGCCGGCATTGAGGATATTCAAACCAACCGGCTCACCCGTCACGTCCACGAGCATCGGATTGAGTACGACTAAGCCAATGAAGCCCCAGACCACGGAGGGAATCGCGGCCAGGAGCTCAATTAACACTTTGAGTATCTCCCGTGATCTACCGCGGGCAAATTCCGAGACATACACTGCCGCTCCGAGTCCCAAAGGTACAGCGATAATCATGGAAAGCACTGTAACTGAAAGCGTGCCGATCATCAGCGCCAGAATACCAAAGGTCGGTCTTTTCGCTGATTCAGGAATCCATTTTGGACTGGTTGTAAATTCAACCATGTCCAGCTTTTCGACTTCCGCATGATCCAGGCCTTCTTCCAGTCCGGTAATCGCAGGAAGACTCTCACTGAATACGAAATAGAAAATTGCCATCACGAAAATAATGGCGCTCCAGCCACACAGGTGTATTAAACCCACAATGGCTGGCTCGCTAAAATCGACCACCTTTTGAATGCTCCGCCTGAGGGAAAACCCTGAGCCGGAATCTGGTGTCGTTTCTGGCATGTTTACTTTTTCCTGAAAGGGAAATGAAAAGTGGATACGCCGCCGTTTTATTGAACGGGTACGTAACCCATTTCACTCACAATGGCTTGGCCGTTTTCACCCAGAATCCAGGCAAGGTAATTCTTCAAAGTTTCGTTCGGTTCGCCTGCGGTATAAATCAAAAGCGGACGAGCAATCGGATACGTACCGTTGATTACGTTGTCCGCTGTAGGTGCCACCGCTTCTCCGTCATCAGTCGTTTTGATGTTCAGCATTTTGACGTCGTCCGTGGCATAGCCCATGCCAGAATATCCGATGGCTGAGGCTGTTTTCTCTACCATCGAAACAACATCCGATGAACCGGAGAGGTCAATGGAACCTAGCTTGAAGTCGTTGTCCTGAAGCACGGCTTCACGGAAGTAAGCGTAAGTTCCGGAATTGTTTTGACGACTGATTCTTACAATTTCGTCAGAGCCACCAGGGATTTCAATTCCCAGTTCACTCCACTTGGAGATCGTACCACCGTCAGCGTAAATGGCTTCGAGTTGAGCCACTGTGATTTCATTAAGTGGGTTGTCTTTATGAACATAAACGGCCAGTGCATCCTGCCCCACAATGTATTCCACAGGGGTAACTCCGAGTTCGCTTTTGGCTCGAGCGGTTTCTTTCGCTTTCATTTTGCGACTGGCATTTGCCATGTCAGCAAGACCCTGGATCAAACTGGATATACCCACGCCACTGCCTCCGCCAGAGACCTCGATCGTGACGTCAGCGTTGTCTTGTTGATACTTTTCCGACCAGGCTTGTGCCAGATTGACCATCGTGTCCGATCCTTCAACCTGAATTGTCTGGCCAGCATCACCTTGAGAGGTTTTGTCCTTGGAGCCGCAACCGGCCAGAGTGAGAGTAGTTACGAGTGTTGCAATTACACTCAATTGAACAGTCAGTTTCATAAGTGGGTCCCTACAAGCTATGAAAGGGTATTATTATCAGTAATATCACTTGGAATTTAGATGCCAATTATGAACCAACCAACAAGTAATTGTTAAGAAAGTATTAAGATTGAATTGAGTAGAGTGGGGGGTAGGTAAAAGACTGTAAAAACAGGCTTTTAGAGCACGTTTGCCAATCTCCAGAAGAGTAGGTTAAACCCTGAAAAGTGTGGAATTCTCATTTATTTGCTGGTGGAATCCAGCTAATAAATCGCTCATTTCAGATTTCCGAGGTTGGGGGTTACAGCGTCTTGTTCTAACACCGTTGATGCCTGAAGGCTTCCGGGATGCATTGGCTTGCAGTTTTCGAGTTTAGTTGTTATTGACTTGTTTGGGTCAGGAATCGTATCCTTCCCGAATCTTTTGAAAACGAGGCGGGGCGCTACACCTTAGTGATTTGCGTTGTTTGTGTTGCCTGAATGACACAACAACTCGGTAGACGGGAGGTCTCGATGATCCAGTTACCCATCGGTGGTAAGAAGCTCTTTGTTCTGGACACAAACGTAATACTCCATGATGGCGAGTGTTTTCTAAATTTTGATGAGCACGACGTTGTCATTCCGATGGTCGTCCTGGAAGAACTTGATAAATTCAAAAAAGGGAACGAAAACAGAAACCTACAGGCTCGCAGATTCCTTCGCAAAGTGGACGAATACAGCGATGACGTGTTGCATGAAGATGGAATGAATTTGGGAGGCGATTCCGGCAGGCTTTGGATCGTACTGACTGATCAACTGAATAAAAAACTGGGGCGGGCGTTTTTACAAGATTGCCCGGATCATCGCATTCTGAACACGGCCTTGCTGCTGCAGCACAATCATCCGGATCGTAAGGTGATTCTAATTACGAAGGATACCAACCTGAGACTCAAAGCGCGTGGGTTAAAAATCGTTGCTCAGGATTACACGACGGATAAAGTAGATGACGTTACGCAACTCTATCGCGGTACCCGGATTCTGGAGACAGATCCCCAGACCATTGACGAGTTTTACGCCAACGGTGGCACGATCGAACCAAACAGACTTCCGTTACCCGAGGATGCAACATTGCTTGCGAATGAATTCTTCGTCCTGCGTAATGGTTCGAAGAGTTCGCTGGCCACTTTTAATGAGGGCGTGCAGACGTTGTGTCGCGTGGATAAACCGACAGCCTATGGTGTCCAACCAAAGAATGTAGAGCAGACGTTTGCGTTGCAGGCGTTACTCGATGACAGTATTAAACTGGTCACGCTTGTCGGGAAAGCAGGGACGGGAAAGACTTTATTAGCTTTGGCTGCAGCGCTGGAAAAGAATGCCTCTTATCAACAGGTGCTCATGGGTCGGCCAATCGTCCCGTTGTCGAATCGTGATCTGGGTTTTTTGCCAGGTGACATCGATGCCAAGATGGATCCCTACATGCAACCGCTCTATGACAATCTCAAAGTGATTCAAAATCAATTTGGCACGACCGACCCCCGGCAGATTAATATTCGCAGTATGCTCGAAAATGAAAAATTGATGATTACACCACTCAGCTATATTCGAGGACGAAGCCTGCAAAATGTCTTTTTTATTGTGGATGAAGCTCAAAATCTAACTCCTCATGAAATGAAGACGATTATCACCCGTGCCGGCGAAGGAACGAAGATCGTCCTGACCGGTGATATCCATCAAATTGATCATCCGTATCTGGATACAGAATCTAACGGTTTGTCTTTTCTCATTAGTCGTATGAAAGGACAGGGAATCTACGCGCATGTGATGTTAGAAAAGGGCGAACGATCCGTGCTGGCTGATTTGGCAAGCAAAGTACTGTGAAGCACGACGGTTAACGTAGATGGTATTGGTCTTAGGCCATTAAGAACGGCTTGAGTATAGCGCTCATGCCGATTAAAAACAGAGCGATCAAGGCATATCGCTGAAGCTTTTTTCGGTCGAGCTTGTTGCCGACACGGATTCCTACTCCCGTGCCCAGAAATACAACGGGTAGGGCTAAGACTCCTAAAATCAGACCGGTGGTCGAAGTGGCACCGAACTTCCAGACTAGCATGATCGACAAGGGGATCATGCCATAGAATAGCATGGCAAATAGAAAACCCCGACTCTGCTTGGAATCCCATGGTTGGCACATAACCCAAAGTGCTACCGCCGGACCTCCCATTCCAATAAATCCCAGCATGACTCCGCTGATTGAAAATGCGATGAACTCCCACTTCACAGGTAAGTTTTCCTGAGGTTCCAGCTTGATCAACCCTTTGGTGATGACGATTAAAATGAGCACGATACCGATCGACTGCTGGATGATTTGCCTGCTTTCTTCTGGAGAGTCGCCATAATTATTTAGGTAATCCAGAGCCAATAGGCCCGGCAGGATAAACAGAATTCGCAGGACACCCGGTCGGACGGTGGAAGGCCAGTGAATTGAATCGGATAGTTTCCAGGCACCGATTCCCGATTGTGCCATGGATGCGATGGTCAAAGCTGCAATGGCGGTATCAATTTCGAACCCACAGAAATAAAGAATGGGGATACCAAAAGCGCCGGCCCCGAAACCGATCACTCCCTGCAAAAAACAACTGGTAAAGAATACGCAGGTAAAAACCAGGTACTGCCAGAGTTCAAAATCCGCGAGGTCGTATTCCATTACTTCAGCTTGCGTCGGGAAGGTCGACTAGTAAGGGTATGGCAGTATATCCCACATAGCTGATAATGAACAGCAAGCGTGTCAGGCCTGTTTGGTTCAGCTATGACCACCCTGGTTAGAGCCCTAGTCGGTAAAACCGATTGGCCGTTGCCCCAAAAATGTTTTCAAGTTCGCTTTTACTTAGGCATCCCACGGTATCCGCTAACGCATTGTGAACCTGTTCATAGGTAGCTGCTAATTCGCAGACCGGCCAGTCCGATCCATACATACATCGCTCTGGCCCAAACGCTTCAAGAACGATTTCAATGTAAGGTTTTAAGTCAGCCGGCTTCCATGCTTGCCAGTCGGCTTCTGTGACCATCCCGGAAAGCTTGCACATCATGCTGGGAAACTTAGCAGCAGCTTTGAGATTGGCTTCCCAGTTATCCAGTCGCTGTCCCTTGATCTCGGGCTTTGATAAATGATCAATCACCATGGGCAAGTTCGGGAATTGTTGTCCCAATTGCTGCGCGTGATGTAAGTGCTTTACGTAAAACAACAAGTCAAACGGGATGTTGTGTTTTTCGAGTACACCCAGCCCACGAAGCACTTGCTCGCGAACAATGAAATTGTCATCCGGTTCATCCTGAGTGATGTGTCGAATCCCCACAAATTTGTCCTGGTCTTTGTAACGCAGCACTTGCTCTTCTATATCGGCTGCAGCCAGATCAACCCAGCCGACCACTCCGGCAATGTAGTCTGTTTGGGATGCTAATTGCAGAGCCCAATCGTTCTCTAACAGCGTGTGTTGAGTTTGCACAAGCACGGTTTTATCGACACCAACATTTTGAATGTGGTTAAGCAGTGAATCGGGAAGATAAGTTTTACAAATGGCCTCGTTTTCCGGAGCGGATAACCAGCTGTAGTCAAATTCGTTGCGAGACAGATCCCAGAAGTGATGATGTGAGTCGATCTTGAGTGCCATCGTGAATTCCTTAACTGGCTGTGGACTGCGGGTCGTTGTTCTCAGGCCGACCTTCGATATAAAACCAATTATGAATAGGAGCTAAGATTTCCTGAACTTCGGCAACCAGAGTTTCATCGATTGGCAGTTCTGCCCATTCTGCCCATTGCCGAATGCGATTCTGATTGGCGCTGCCGGTGATACAGGTGGCCATATTTTCGTTGGCGATTGAGAACTGTAAAGCTAGTTGAGCGATATCGATTCCGGCGGCCGTGCAATGTGCTGCTGCCTGACGACATGTCTCACGCACCTCAGGAGTGGCTTTGTGCCATTCGGGTAACGGAGCGTTCGTGAGTAGTCGGGCTGAAAACGGAGCGGCATTCATTATGCCAACACCCTTTTCCTGTAGATATGGCACGAGATCGTTGAACATGGTGTTTTGCAGTGTGTAGTGGTTATAGCTCAGCACTACGTCCAGATCAGTTTGCTCGAGGACGAACTGAATATTGCTCATTGGATAGCCGGAAATCCCAATGTAACGAACTTTTCCCTGTTGTTGGATTTTTCTCAGAGCAGGAAGTGTTTCATCCACGATTTGTTGACGATCGACAAATTCAATGTCGTGACAAAGCACAATGTCGAGATAGTCAGTGCCTAAACGATGCAAACTTACATCGACACTTTCGACAACTCGTTGCGCCGAAAAGTCAAAATGGCTGACGTGATATCGGCCCAGCTTCGTGCCCAGATAATATTGCTCTCGAGCAATGCCTTTGAGCGCGACTCCTAGCAGGACTTCGCCGATACCGCGTCCGTAATAGGGGGAGGTATCAATGAAGTTCATGCCACAGTCGAGCGCGGCAGGTACTGCGGATAATGCTTCATTCACGTCGACGCTGCGGAACTCTGCGCCCAACGAGGATGCTCCAAAACTTACAACCGACAGATCCATGTCGGTGTTTCCAAGGCGACGAGTTTTCATAGGGCAGAGATGGGATTAGGGGATTTGAATGGGCTTAGTCCATACGGACGCCAATGTGGAGCAGTAGATTGGCAAACCGCTGCTGATCTGCCGTTTGAATAGTGAGAACATGATCCGCCGTCGACACTTCCGGGTAAAAGTCCCATTTGTCGATCGGTTCCAATTCCAGATCGATATTGGCTTCGTGAAAAGAAGCTCGATAGTCGTTCCAAACCGGCGGGTCGCCGTCGAGTGCATAGGGCCCTTCAGTCTCGTACATCATTGTGCACGCCTTTTCGACGGGTATCGCGGTTAGCAGAGCCTTGAGTACCTGGTCGCAGGTCGGTAGTCCAGGTGAAAGATTCAGACTCACCAATTCAGCATTGGGGCCGAGTGTGGAGGAGCAGGGGTAATTGCCATCGGCGATCAGGACTCGCGAATGATGGCCAGCGCGACCAAGCACTTCGTTAATTTTAGGATGGATCAGTTGATGTTTGAGCATAGTGGATGCTGTCCTTTCTATTACATGCCTGACTGCAAAGCTTCGAGGTGTCGAGTAAAGTGGTCGTCCAGAACAGCTGTATAAGTGTCAGGGTGTTGACGCAGTATGTCGGCAACTAAGGGGCCGAATTTTTCGTCCGTCAGTACACTCCCAAAGGTGCAGTGCAGAATCTGACGGCCGGGTAAGGTAAATCCTTTGCCCTGAGGTACTTCATCCCAAAGTTCGAGATACTGTCGCTCTAGCTCGGTGTCACATTCGATCGCAGCCGGAGCAGGCACCATTTCGAGTGTGGCGTGGACGTGATAGGTCGCTTTATCGGTGGTGTAGCGGCCCCGTGAAAACTCAACGATTTCACGGAAGAGTGCCTTTTCGTGACGAGCGACCACTCGCAATGCTTCCAAATAACTTGTTCCGGCAGTTTTAACATGCCAAAGCCCCCGCGTTGCCTTACTCAGCAATCCGTACATGGAAAGTTTATCAGAACCACTGTGTAGAGAAAGTTTGTAGGGGCCCAGCAGTCGGGCAATTTCGGCATGATCATTAAGTGAAACTTCTAATGCAGCCAGATCGCCGATGAAGTCGACGCCCTTTTCAAATTCTCCAATGAAACGAGGTGCCAGACTGACGAGCTTCATTCCATTTTTTAGGCACTGGTTAGCGATAATGTAATGCTCTGCCAAAGTCGTGGGTTGTTCAGTTTCGTCCACACTCAGTTCAATTTCATAGTTGCGACCGGCGGCCTGTTGGACTTCGGCAATGTAGGCAGAAAGATCCAATGCGTGGTTGAGAGACCGCCCGTATTTAACAGCAGCTCGCAGACAGGCTTCTTCGTTGAGGTCAATGGAGGTACCATTGGCAAGCGTAATCGTCTTACCCTGATATTCACTAACCCAGGTCACTTCACCAGCGACGCTCGCATATTTTTCTCGCAACGTATTTTCGTCGTAATCGTCAGCTTCTGCATCGACAAAGTCGGACGGATCAATGGTGAAGAAAGTAAAGCCAACTTCAGCTGTCACGTCGACGTCTTGTTTTGTTTTTAAATGGTCCGCGTCTGCACCGGTAATCCCAGTCCAGCCTGCATCCACCATGCCCTGGAGTGCATCGTTCATGACACCAATCGGAGTGCGAGAGGTACGTGCCATTTCGCGGATCGATTGCTGAGGGAATATCGGCTGGATGCCGCTGCCAGCTCGTTGCATCGAAGCGACATGGCCTGGTGTGGCGACGCCGGTTCGGTCTCCGAATCCAAAACTGGGATCCAGACCGAGGCATACCGGTTGAGGAAGAGACTGTTCTGACATGTTGATACTTTCTTAAGTGTTTGGTTTTGGGCAGAGAGTTTAACCAAAGTATTTGTTATAGGAGTCGATGGTCTGTTTGGCTGCTTCGTATTCGCCCGGGAATGGCAGAGCTTCGGCACTGATGTAGCCTTCGTAACCGATCTCTTTAATCGTGGCAGAGATCGTCTCAAAGTCCATATGCCCCAGACCAACCGGGCGACGGTTGGAATCCACGAAATGGATATGCCCAATGAGTCCCTGCCCATCACGGAGGCCACTGGCCACGCTGACTTCTTCAATATTCATGTGAAACAGGTCAGCGAGGATCACGACATTGTGGTCGTCACCAAGTGTATTTAATAAGGCGGCGCTCTCAGCTACGGTGTTGCAGAGGTTCGTTTCGTAGCGATTTAGATGTTCATAAATGAAGGGAACATTAAACTGCCTGGCATACTCGCCTAATTCAGCACAACCTTCGGCCAGCAGTTTTAACGCATCTTCTTTTGAGAGTTCGCCTCCCCAACGTCCCTGCATAGATCCCAGGATGGCTCCGGCTCCGAATCGCCCTCCCATCTGGATAATCTGTTTGATGAACTGCTTGGCTTTGGCTCGTTCTTCACTGCACGTTGAAGTCAGCGATAGACCGTGTTTCACCATACCGGCCCCGGTACCCACAGCGGCCAGTGAGAGTTCATGGTCGTTAAGCAGCTTTTCTAACTCGTCGGAGTCCACTTGCTCAGGCCCCAAAGAGAATATTTCCACAGCGTCGAATCCAAGTTTCTTTGCTGTTTTACATCCGGCTTCCAGGCCGTCCCAAAGGATGAAGGGGCCACCGCGAGCGGCCTCAACCAAACTAATTGTCACGCTGGACTTTGTCATATTGAATTCCTTTTGTATTGAGCCTTTACGCAATGTTAGTGATTGCCTGGGGCAGTGAGTGGGAGGGGCTAGTCCTGTATAGTGACGATCGCTTTGATGACGCCCGTCTCGGATTTGGTGTAGGAATCGAAGACGTTTGGCAGATCTTCCAGCGTGGTGCGGTGTGTAATCCAGGGCCGGGTGTCAATTTGGCCCTCTTCGATTAGCCTGATGATTCTGGCGAAGTCCCCGGGTAATGCGTTTCTGGAGGCTAGCAGATTCATCTCTTTGGCATGTAACCAGCGATGTGGGAAAACGATTTCTCCCAGAGTGATTCCGACATAAACCAGTGTGCCGGTATGAGCGACATAGTTCATGGCGTTGGCCATACTTTGGGCATTGCCTGTTGCATCGATAACGATTGTGGGTAACTCGCCGTGATTGGCGTCCAGTAGAGCCTGCAGTTCCGAATCATCTCCTTTGAAGGTTACCGTGCTTTCGACGCCCATCTGGTCCCGACAAAATGCCAATCTGTCTTCATTCATGTCCATGACAATCATCTTGGCCGGTGTAAGACGAGTGAATTCAACACAGGTCAGTCCGATGGGGCCTGCTCCGATAATCAATACCGTGTCGTCTGCTGTTGGCTTGGCGCGGTCGACAGCGTGACAACCGATGGCCAGTGTTTCCACGAGCGCCAGTTGTTCCATTTCCAGTCCACCGTGGGAGGGATGCAGTTTACGAGCAGGAACAAGGAAGCGTTCACGCATGCCGCCATCAGTATGGACGCCAAGCACTTCCAGATTGTCACAGCAATTACCGCGACCGCGACGACTGGCAAAGCTGTCTTCATTGTTGATGTAAGGTTCGACGCTGCAGCGATCACCCGCTTTGACGTTTTCAACGCCCTCGCCCACTTCCAGAACTTCCACACCAAGCTCGTGGCCGGGAATGCGAGGGTAGCTGTAAAACGGAAATTTCCCTAGATATCCACTGATATCCGTACCACAAATCCCAACACGATGGACGGCGACAAGGGCTTCGCCCGGGCTGGGAGCCGGAGCTTCATCAACTTCGATGGTTTTAAAATTCTTAGGTTCTTCAAGAAGGATTGCTCGCATGATCTTGCTTTATTAGGAGGGAAAACCAGAGTAATTCAACAGTTACTATTATGTCCTTTCAAGTTCTGCTGTTGAACCAAGGGATGTGGTAGTAAAACTAAATAGTCGCGCATAAAAAAAGAGGCACTTGGATGAGCACCTCTTTTCTTAATTTTGGATTGTCCGCTTAGAGACTTGGCCGTTGGCCAGGTTGACCGCCGCCTGGTCGCTGACCAGGTTGTCCGCCACCAGGTCGTTGGCCCTGAGGGCGTTGAGGACGAAGCTCTTCACGAGAGATTTCAAAAGGCTTTCCTTTCATCTCAGTAAATTTCTCCTTTTGACCAGCGGTCAGAGTACCTAAAATTTTCTCTTCGGCTTCTTTCTGAACCGTTTCCATCTTCTTGCGGATTTCAGCCATCAATGCCTGAATCTTTTCACGGTCACCACCGAGTTGCTGGAATTGTTCGCGAACACCGCCGAACATCTCCTGAGACTTTTCTCGAGTACCAGTGGTGATTTCTTCGAATTTAGCTTTTTGAGTATCAGTGATCTTGAGTTCCTTTTGGACGGGCTCCAATAGCAGTGCACCTGTACCAAGAATCTGTAGTCGGATCTCTTCGAGTCGTTCCATTTGTGGCGGAAGTAAGACGTCGCCGATGACTGCATTGACCTTCTTCTGAGTCTCTTCGGAGGACTTACGGAATTTGTCAAACAGTTCACGTCGCTGTTCTTCCGTTAGATTTCGAAAGTCAGGACGCTCCCCCTGGTTGGCTCGAGCTTCGGCGCGAATCTTATCCACAGTTTCACGGATTTCCTGGACTTGCTCCTCGAAAATCTCAGCTTCTGCTCGTACTTTTTCAGACTGCAGCAGTTGTAAAATAGAGATGTTGTTTTGACCACCACGGCCACCAAATTGACCACCGCCTCGTTGGCCACCTTGACGCTGACCGCCTGGTTGAGCCTGGACTGCAGGAACGATGATAAGTGACATCATTGCTGCGACAAGCATGAATAGTTTGACGCGTTTCATTAGGAAAATCCTGTATCAGTAGATGAGATTGTTCTTTTGTGTCTAATGGTTGAACACTGTTGTTAGACAGCAAGTTTCGATGAATTGATGAAAAAATACAATTAATCGTGCCTCCAATATAACGCAAAATAAGCCTACTGTTGTGGATTGCCAAGCCTTTGTGACATATATAAAGGTAACAGGTTTTAGTAACTCTCAATTAAGGACTGAATGGTAGCTGTGCAAAAGGTTGTCCTAATCACCGGAAGTAGCCGACGTCGTGTTGGATTCCATCTTGCCAAATACCTCATTGACCATGGGTTTAACGTGGTTCTGCATGGTTGCGAAAGTGTTGCAAGTGGTGAGGAATTGGCAGCCGAGTTGGGTGAAAAAGCCTGTTTCTATATTGCTGATGTGACCTCGGAAGAGGAAGTTGAGAGGCTGGTCGAGCAAATTGTAAGTCGTTTTGGCCGGATTGACGCTTTAGTGACACTCGCCTCTCTGTGGAAGGCAACGCCACTGCAGGAATTGAAGGCTGACGAGCTGTCAAAGCAGTTTGCGGTCAATGCATTAGGAAGTATTTTGTGTGCTCAACGAGTCGGAATGCAGATGGTCAAACAAGCTTCTGGTGGTTCGATTGTGACAGTGGGGGATTGGGCTGTTGATCGCCCATACCCGGGTTATCTCGCCTATTTTCTTTCCAAAGGAGGGATTGAAACGGCAACGAAAGCTCTGGCAGTCGAGTTTGCTACGTTGAATCCCAGGATCCGGGTCAATTGCATCCACCCGGGCAATATCCTCTTTCCCGATGATTTACCCGAGAACATACGCCAAAGTATTGAATCAGTGACACCCACTCACCATGTCAACGATCCACTCGCTTTTTGCCAGGCCGTCCACTTCTTTCTGGAAAACTCCATGGCTACCGGAACCTCGATAAAACTCGATTCCGGCCGCTCCCTCTCCCAATAAGTGCCACCCACTCATCGAGGTCGAAGATCTATAGATAGTCAT
>CETM01166794.1_pt1 | contig 32072 bp, 32 predicted proteins | sample 361451 | NCBI WGS metagenome assembly CETM01 (sample SAMEA2622690, study PRJEB7988) | marine metagenome | isolation source: saline water (ENVO:00002010), including
ATTATCGCCACCTTGGAAAAGCCAACTTTCCACGCCTAGCGTTAGGAAATCCATAGCTCGGAGCGAAATCGCTATACCAGAGGACTTGTTTCCGGCAATGCTTAATGAAATTTGAATCATTCCAAAGCTTAATCATGTCTTTCTTACTTAGTCGCTTGCTGGCGTCTTCTTTGTGAACGTCAAAAAATACACGTCCTGTATAAGGGTTCAGTTTAGGCCATTCTCTGGTCTTGCTTTTGTAATGTCCATGCGGTACTGATGGATAGCAATCTGCGTCACCAAGAGTGAACATCCATTGATTCATCATTAGTAGTTCTTGCCAAGGTGGTGCATCAGTCTTGTGTTCGCCTGTAGCGCTCGATTGTCCCTCGTCGCCCCGATTTTCATCAGCATTGTCTTCCGAAAGCGGCTCATGATTTTCATGACTCGTTACTCTCGGATCAGGAATACGACCGCTGGAATCTTCTAACCAATCAGCAATCTCATGTCGCTCGGTGTATTCAAAGTATCCAATCAGACCAGCCATCAAGCTCATGTCTGAAAGTAATTTAATGTATTGCGACATATGAATCCCTGGTTCGTTTGAATTGCCTAACGCCGCGCACACCGGCTTGTCCGGTGCAACGCTTTGTTAACTCAATTTAAATTAATTTGTTGAAGTCAATATTATAACCGGCAGCCTTCATTTCCTTTGCGATATCGAGTTGCCAGTCTTTGTCATTGATGTAGACGATACCGCTTATGTCATTGGGAAGCTCAATAGCGCCTTCGACTAATGGAGTTACATTTTCTCGTCCAATTTTCCCAATTAAAAAGCCATGTTCGAAAACTACATTTTGCCTGGCTCTATATTTAAGTTCGCCTTTCTCAGCTTCACCTTTGACATTTCCCATATCATCAGGTGTATACAAAACTATTCCAAAGCCTACATCATTTGAGTACTTCTCAATTTTCTCAATGATAGTCATACTTCGGCTCGCTTTCTCATGAAGTATTATTGCCTCAAAACCTAGCTTTTCGATAAAGCGAGCGGTGCGCTCCTTTGCCTCTCCGTCATGCCCGTGAACTATAAAAACTTTATCTTTGGGCTTTTCCGTTTGAGTTAGCTGCACTTCGGGCTCGTTTTCGCTTTCTGCTTCTCTAAAATCATACTCATCGTTTTCAACATCAATGATCAATGAGTCGATATATGCCAGCATCGTCTCCCCATTTTCCCTCCAAAATCTCTGAGCATCGCTTTCGCCATGCCGTACTGAGAACATGAAGTGTGTAAGCTTGGCATTTAAAACAGATGTCTCACCAGGCAGATAGTCATCCAGAAACTGTGAAAATTTGCGGCGCCACGCATTAAACCTCTCTTGGCCAAACTCGCTTCCCCGAGTATGGAATGCCTCTACAACCTCACCGGTCAACCTCTCTTTGAAAAGATTGAGGCTTTCAATAATTTCTTGCTTATCCATTCGATTTCTCTTGAGAGTTAACAGTGTATTAGACGGCGCGCTCTATGATTGAATGAGCGTGCTGGCACTTTTTCCCGGTAAATGCAGCCTACTAGGTTCTTTCAAGTCTATGATTTTAAAAATTAATTTTAATTAGGCTATATACCCAAAATTCGCGCGCCTACTACATTTCCTGGCATGTCCGCTCAGGGTCTGAAGCCGCCTGATCGTTCTACCTAGTTTTCTCAAGCTATTAATGTATTAGACCTCCCTCAGTCTATCCAGCTTCTCGACTAAATCCTCGGCCCTCAAGTGGGTATACCGCCTCAGCATCTGCATCGACTTGTGACCGCTGATCGCGGCGACCTCTTGGTCAGATAGCCCTGCTTCTACTAATCGGCTGACCGCCTCATGTCTTAAGTCGTGGAAGCGAAAATCAATGAGCCCTGCTTGCTTTTTCGCCTGGTTCCAGAGCTTTGTGTAGGCATAGGGGCCGCGCTTTCCGTCCCTGCCAGGCTCGCCGAAGAACACCAGGTCGCAATCGAGCGGGCGCACGGGGTTGTTCAGCGCTTGCTTGAACACCTCAGTGGCGGCCTGGGTCAGCGGCACCAGGCGAGCTTCGTTGTTCTTGGTGTCGCTGAGGCGCACTACCCGTCGTTTCACGTCGACCTGGGAGCGTGTGAGGGTCAGGGTCTCCGACGAGCGCATGCCCGTCTCCAGAGCGATTCTGGCGATCCAGGCCAGCATGGGGTTGCTGTGCTGCCGTAGCACAGCAAACAGTCGCTTCTCCTCGTCGGGGCTCAGGCGCCTATCGCGGCCTTCTCCAGGGCTGGGTTTGCGGATGTTCTGGACGGGGTTGTAAGTCAGGCCGAGGCCCCATTCCTGGATGGCCACGGTGTAGAGATGGCCAAGCAAGGCGAGCTCCAGGCGCACGGTATTGGCGCTGATGGGCTTCCCCCGGTGCCCGAGGCTGTTCAGCCGCGTGTCGCGGAATTTCGCAATTAACTCCAGCGTCAGGGCCGCGAGAGAGTACTTGCCCAGGTGCTCAATCAGCGTGTTGGCCTTGTGGCGTTCGCTCTTTTGGGTGCTGGGCTTCTTAGTAGGGGTGACGTCGGCAAGGTAGCGCTTGAGCGCAGCTTCGAGCGTCATGCGCTCCGAGGCGCTGCGCTGGACAAAGACGCCACGCACCATTTCGTCTTCGGTGCGGCGTGCCCAATCTTGAGCGTCACGCTTGGTGCGGAAGGTCTTGGCGGTGGCAGGCCAGCCGGTCTTGCGGATGACGGCTTTCCAGCTACCAGAGGGGGTCTTGACGATGGTGGCCATGAAAGTCTCCAGGGGGCTGAAGGATCGGCACTGTACCGAAAATGTACCCTTGGACTATGGGACTCACCAGAGAAAAATCGTAAGTCGCTGATCTGAATGGTGGGCCCAGTAGGACTTGAACCTACGACCAAGGGATTATGAGTCCCAAGATCAACTAACCTTCTACTTTTAGCACGGCTACCGCACGGCGCTTACCTCTGGGGCGAGCTCCGTCTCATGGTCTTCCACCATGGCGTCCTGCCTTGGCGAGAAATGCATATCTGAATATAGGAAACTTCAAGAAACCTAATAATAGCCGAGTCAAGGCAAGCGCGAGAAGGAATCGTTAGTTCACTGCGACACACTGCGTCGCATTAACGAGACACTCAGCTCGAGATCCAGCGCGTCTTGCTGCCTCGCCCTCCCCTCTATCACACCCAACTCCACGCCAGAAATTTCCGCGCCATTCGCCAACACCTACGTGCCCTGTCTGACTGAACTGATACCGAGCTTCAGGAAATTCATACGCCTACGTAAGACATTGCCAACAAATCCCAAAAATCCACTTTCCCCAACCCCACGGGAAATTTCCGCCAAGGCACGGAAAATTCCGTATTTTCCGACCAGCGATACCGCTAACTTACTGATTTACATAGAAACTGGTGATAATGGAGGCTCCGAATCGCCCTATCTCACCCCACAGACCAAAACTCATATTGCACTGCAGCAAAAACAGGCGTATCAATGTACTCAGGTTCCTTACTTGGAGAGCACAATGGCTAAACAACCTGCCTGGTCAGAGTTGGTCCCGACGACGCCGGCTGCGATGTTCGATGTCTGGAAACTGGGCACGACGTCGGTGGAGATGTGGTCGACGGCCATGTCGACCATCATGTCGCGCACTCAGCTGTGGGGAACCCAGTCGCCGCTGGACCCGAAGATGATCACCGAGAACCAGAAGATGGTGTCGGAGAAGATCGCGGCCAGCTGGGAGATGTGGTTCGTGATGCAGAAGGCGTGGATGAACGCGATGACAGGCGGCAAGGTGGCGCCGTGGTGGACGACGGGCACCCTCTTCATCAAGCCGTTGCACAAGCGCACGACGGCCAACTCGCGTCGACTGTCGTGAGATGTGTTGCATGACTTGCCGCTGCGGCCGATAGGCTCTGAGCTGAGATGCGGTCAGATACGCTCAGATGCGCTTAGATGCCAAAACGCAAGACGGGAGCCCAGGTGGCTCCCGTCTTGCGTTGTGCTCTGGCGATGATTTCAGGTCATTGCCCTGCTCTTAGCTTTGCGTGCTCTTTCCGTTGCGTGCCCTTTCCGTACTCTTTCTTCTCCGGGCCCTTTCTTTCCCTATCCCTGCCTTGGCACGCCGCCAGCAGGCGGCTGGTCTGGCTCGAGGGTCTCGTCTTCGGCAGTCAGGCAGGCTTGCCAGATGCGTTCAGCCACGCGCTGGTCATGCTCGGCGTGACGGAAGAGGCAGATGTCCAGCGGTGCGGTGTGGCTGTCATCGCTGATGATGACGAGACGCCCGGCGGCCAGCTCGTCACGTACGGCGCGTTCCGGCACCCAGGCGATGCCGCTACCGGCGAGAGCGCCACGCTTGAGCACGTCAGACATCGAGCATTCGTAGCGGAAGTTGAGGCGCGCGGCGAGGTTCTGGCGGCCGATGATCAATGCGGTCAGTCGCCCGAGATAGCTGTCACTGGAGTAGCAGAGATAGGGCTGCGGCGTGTCGCTGTCGAGAGTGTAAAGCGCCTGGCCTGCGTCATCGACGGCACTGACGGGCACCAGTCGCTCGGAGCCGAGCACGATGGAGGGATAACGCACGATGTCGGTGAGCGTAGGCAGTAGTGGGCTGTTGTAGGCCAGCATCAGATCACAGTTGCCACTGATCAGGGCATCGACACAGCCGGCGACGTGGTCGGGCACGATGCGTGCCTTGAGATTGCCCAGTCGGTTTTGCAGCTGTTCATGCCAGTCGACGAAGAAGCTGACCGCCAGCGTGTGCGAGGCGGAAATCGAGACGACTTCTTCTATCTTGGGCACGAAGCCAAGCGCCTCATCGCGTCCGACGCGCAATACCGAGAGCGCATCCTGGGCGGTGCGCTGGAAGGATTCGCCTGCAGGGGTCAGGCCGACGGGGAACAGGCTGCGGTCGATCAGGGTGGCGCCGACCCAGTATTCCAGATTGCGAATACGACGGCTGAAGGCAGGTTGCGTCACGTTGCGCAGGGTGGCGGCGCGCGAGAAGTTACGCGTCACCGCCAGGGTGAGGAAGTCTTCCAGCCAGTTCATTTCCACGGCGAGCACCTGAAGAGAGGCATGAATGAGGCAAAGGCACACAGCGCGCCTGCGTGAGCGCAGTATATCGCGTCGCTGCGTGTCTTTTCTTCAAGCTCTCTTCACTGGCTTACCGGATGCATACAGCGCTGATCAGACCTCGGCTTGCGCCAGTGCCACACAGCGCTGCGCGAGAATTTCCGCGGGGTCGAGCAGTGCTACCCGCTCACGCAGTGCCGCATCAAGCTCGATCAACGGAAGCTCCGTACAGCCCAGGATGATCACTTCTGCGCCCCGCGCCAGCAGGTGGGAAATGGCAGCCTGCAGATGCTCGCTGCACTCCCCTGTCGTATGGCCCGCCTTCACGCCGTGATGCCCGTAGATCGCCTCCATCACCTGGGTCTGACAGCGCGCATCAGGCACCAGCGTTTCACGCCCCGAGGCCTCGATGATGTCGTGATAGACCCGACTGGTCACGGTGCCGCTGGTCGCGAGCAACCCGACCCGCGTCACCGGCGTCTGCATCGCCGCGATATGGTCAACCACCGCCGTCAGCATGTTGATGATCGGGATGCCGATATAGGGCTGGATACGCGCCACGAAGGCATGCGCGGTATTGCAGGGAATCGCGATGGCATTGGCGCCATCGGCCTCCAGCCGCTGACAGGTCGCGAGCATCGGAATGCTCGGATCTTCGCCCTTGCCGATCAGATTGGCAGTGCGATCGGGAATCTGCGGATTCTGCTCCACCACCATCTTGAGGTGGTCCTGATCGCGCTCGGCACGCGTCAGGCTGACCACCTTGCGCATGAAGTCCACCGTGGCCGCCGGCCCTACCCCACCGAGCACACCGAGCTTGAAGTTGTGATTCTCGCGCTCGCGGTCCACACCCAGGGCGTATTCGGCGTAGATGAGATTGGAGTCAAGCAAGGGCACCGGCACCAGCGGCTGCAGCGACTCCATCAGCACCGGAATCTCGCTCAGGCCCGGCACGATGATCTCCGCACCCTGACTGACCAGGTCATCACAGGCCTCGAGCAACAGTTGCAGACACTCGCCACCATGATGGCCGCTCTTGATGCCGCTGGGCCCATAGATGGCCTGCATCAGGGCATCACGCTGCACCGTGGCATCGGGGTAGATGACCTCGAGTCCACCAGCTGTCGCGAGGCCGTCACCTGCCGCGAAGTTATCGTCTTGCGTGGCGTGCGTGACGGCCGCCGTGGTATCCGGCGCTCCGAAGCGCTGCTCGAAGATACCGGAAGCGCGCACGTAGCTTGAGGTCAGCACGCCGATCTTGCGCACCCCGGGATAGTCGCGGCGAATGCGCGCCAGCAGCGCATCGAAGATATCGACGACGTTGAAGCTGATTTCCGGGGTGATCTCGGCCAGGAAGGTGTGGGAGAGAAAGCATGGCACCATCGCGTTCTCGACCTTGCCCTGCATGTCCTTGAGCACGTTGTAGACGTAGAACTTGCGCCGTAGCGGATCGTAGGCCTCCGCGGCGATTCCCGGCCCATCATCGAAGTGGCGTTGCTCGAAGGCGATATCCACTCCGCCCGGTGGCTTGCAGTACTGCGCCGCGCGCACCGTCTTGAGCAGGACATCCGCGCTGCCGATCGCCCCCAGGCCACCCACGACGCCGTAGCGAACGACAGAGGGGCTGGCTTTGTGTGAAGGTGCGTTGGGGCGTTCCATGACGATGTTCTCCTGATGTCGTTGACACGCTTATCACGCGGATGCCGACAAGCCGATGATGATGACGCGGTGGGTGTTCAGACAAGAGCGCTCAACTGAGCTCTGAGCGCATGACGTGGGGCGTATTGAAGACTTCCTCGTCCAGCTCGCCTTCGCTCTTGGCGACCAGGCAGCTGACGGCGCAGTCACCCGCCACGTTGAGGCCGGTACGTGCCATGTCGAGCACACTATCGATACCCGCGATGATGGCAACGCCTTCCAGCGGCAGGCCGACGGAGGTCAGCACCAGCGAGAGCATGATCAAGCCGGCACCCGGCACACCGGCGGTACCGATGGAGCCCAGCGTCGCGGTCATGATGATGGTGACGTATTCGGTCATGCCCAGATCAACGCCATAGGCCTGGGCGATGAACAGCGCGCAGACGCCCTGATACAACGCAGTGCCATCCATGTTGATGGTCGCACCCAGCGGCAGCACGAAGCTCGAGACACCCCGCTTGACGCCCAGATTCTGCTCGGCGGCCATCATGGTCACCGGCAAGGTGCCGGAACTGGAGGTGCTGGTGAAGGCGAGCATGATCGGCTCGACACTGCCCTGGAAATAGCGCAGCGGGTTCAAGCGCGCCAGAAAACGCAGCATGCCGCCATAGACCACGATGGCATGCACGAAGCAGCCGAGATAGACGATGCCGATCACCTTGGCCAGCGGCGCGAGCATCGCCAGGCCATAGGTACCCGCCACCCAGGTCATCAGGGCGAAGACACCGTAGGGCGTGAAGGCGATGATGATGCTGGTCATGCGATAGATGATTTCCGCCGCGGACTCGAAGAACACGCGCACCGGACGGGCTTTCTCCCCCACCAGCGTGATGGAGAGGCCAAACAGGATCGCGAAGACGATGATCTGCAGCACATTGCCTTCGGCGAAGGCCTCGACGGCATTGGTCGGTACCAGCCCGAGCAGCGTATCGACGGCGGTCGGCGCTTCACGCACCTCGACATTGGCCGCGCTGCCCAGGTCGATCCCGACGCCCGGCTGGAAGACGGTAGCCAGCCCCAGGCCGATGGTGATGGCAACCGCCGTCATGCCCAGATAGAGCACCAGCGTCTTGACGCTCAGGCGGCCGATCTTGGAGAGGTTGTTGAGCGAGGCCACACCAGTGACCAGTGAGATGAAGACCAGCGGCACGATCAGCATCTTGATGCCGCGGATGAACAGGTCACCCAGCGGTTTGATATCGGCGGCGATATCGGCGCGCCCGGTCTGGTTGAGCACGATACCCAGCCCCAGGCCCAGAACCAGTGCGATGAAGATCTGCTTCCACAGCGCCAGACGTGTCCAGGGAGACAGAAAGCGCGCAATGGGCCCGGGAGAGCGAGGCAACGAGGCGGAGGAAGAGCCTGAATCAGCCATGAGTGTTTCCTTCTTGTCATTATTGTTGGCTGCGCGTGGAAGCAGCGCAGAGTGCAGACTGATGGTGATAAAGGCCCCTATCCCGCGACCAATTCTTTATTTGGATTTTCCATGCAAGATTTGCATGACGACGAATTCTCCTCCTGATGCGCTGCATACCAGAGGCTATTCCCGGCTCTGATGCTGTGCGCTTTCTTGACACGTTCGCTGCTGTAGAACGCACGAAGCCCGCTCAATGAGCGGGCTTCGTGTTCTTACCACTATATTCAAGGTGCTGCATCCGCAAAGATCAGCGGCACCTTTTCAAGCTGTCGATCATGCTTCCGGCAGGCCGAGAGCCTCCTTGACGGCCGGCCAGGCAGGTTCGCCATCACGGGTGGTCACGCCTTCCAGCCAGGCCTTGACCTTGGCTGGGTTGGCTTTCATCCAGGTTCCCGCCACCTCTTCCTGCGGGCGCTCTTCCTTGCCATAGCCATAGATGAGTTCACTCTGCTCCTCGGAGGTGAAGGAGATCTGATCCAGGAAGATGGATGCATTGGGATGTGCTTCCGACCACGCCTTGTTGGCCAAGGTCTTCACATCACTGGCGCCACCACCCGGGCCCCAGAGGTCTTCCGGGTCATCGAGGAAGACCATGTCGTATTCGACGCCCATCCAGTGCGGAGTCCAGCCGACGAACATGACCCACTCATCACGCTTGATGGCATTGGCGACTGTCCCAAGCATGCCAGCAGTGGAAGACTCCTTGAGATCCCAATCGCCGAGACCATAGATGTCCTCATCGACGGCACGGTTGGCGATTTCACTGGAGCCCGAGCCGATCTCGATGGAATAGATGGTCTTTTCGAACTTGTCGGCAAATTCCGGCTTGTCGACGTCATGCAGTGAGGTGACACCGGCTTCGGCCACGTAACGTGGCACGGCGAAATTGGCACGTGCGCCATCCACGTTGTTGCCGAAGTCGACCATGGCATCCTTTGCCATAGCCGCCTTGTACATGGTGCTTTGACCTGGCAACCAGGCGGCCAGGTAGACATCGACTTCCCCGAGCGAGATGCCTTCGTAAGTGATCTGCGCGCCCAGCTGGCGGGTGGTGGGAGAATAGCCCAGTGCCTCGAAGATTTCGGAGGCGATCTCGGTCTTCATGGTCACGCCCGGCCATGGCGGCGCCGCGAACACGACACTGGCATCTTCCGCGGCAGTCGCCGGCGCTGACAGGGTTGCCAGCAGCAGACCACTGCCCGCCAACGCCATGCGCAGCGGCAGAGCTTTCATCAGGGGGGACCTGGTGAAGGGAGACGACTTGATGAAGGGGGACGACATAGTGGATTTTCCTCGTTGTTGTTATGAATACGCCATTGTCATGAAAATACTGGAAACAAGCGTTTGATTGAAGATGGCCTCTGCATAAATACCACTTCTGCAAAACCCACTTCCAGCAAATAATTCACAATACGAGCAGACAATTGCCTACCTTAAGCGCGATCGTTGGATCGATACAAGGTTCGGTGTCCAACGACGCGCATGAAAAAGCCCCCGCCATTCGTGAAAATGACGGGGGCTTTTTCATGACGCATGCGCAGATCAGAAGCTAGCGATCAGAAGCTGGCGATCTCTTCCGGACGCAGGAAGCGGCATTCACCCGGCTCCAGCTCCGGGTCCAGCTCGACAGCCCCGATGGCTTCGCGATGCAGGGCTTCGACATGATTGCCGATGGCAGCGAACATGCGCTTCACCTGGTGGTAACGGCCTTCGGTGATCCACAGCAGGCCCACGGTGGCGGTTTCCATCTCGAGGCGCGCCGGACGGGTCGGCTTCTCCTCGCCATCCAGCATCAGGCCGTGATCGAAGTCCTCCACGGCGCGCGCCAGCTCATCGCCTTCCAACGGGCGCGCCAGAGTGACGCGATAGCGCTTGGCACAGGCCTTCTTGGGCGAGGTGACGCGGTGGTTCCACTGGCCGTCGTCTGTCATCAGCACCAGACCGGTGGTGTCGACATCGAGACGCCCGACGATGCTCAGGCGCTCGACATTGGGCAGATCGATCAGGTCATGCGCGCGCTCATAGAGGCCCGGCTTGCTGGTGCATTCCACATTGGCCGGCTTGTACAGCATCAGATAGCGCAGCCCCATCAGCTCCAGGTGCTCACCATTCCATTCGACGCGCATGCCATCCTTGACGGCGCTCGCGGTGTTCTTGACTACCTCACCATCCACGGTGACATCGCCGCGGTGCACGACCTTCTTGGCATCGCTACGGCTGAGATCCGTGGTTTCGGTAAGGAATTTGTCCAGGCGCATCAGGCCTCCAGAGTGAAATGATCGGCGTCCATCCACGCCGGAAACTTGGTTCGAAACTCGTCGAGCGCGCCGCGTTCAAGCGTCACGGTCTCGATGAAGGGCTGGTCTGGCGCAGGGTCGAGGATGGGCTCGCCCTTGAAGTCGCAGACCATGGAGTCGCCGGTATAGTGCAGCCCGTTGGCGTCGTCACCCACACGGTTGACGCCCACCACATAGGCCAGATTCTCGATGGCGCGCGCCTGCAGCAGCGTACGCCAGGGATGACGCCGTACGCCCGGCCAGTTGGCCACGCACAGCAGCAGGTCATATTCAAAGGCGCTGTCGGCGGCGGTCTCGGCAGCACTCACGCCACCGATGACAGGGCGCTGACGCAGCCAGGTCGGGAAGCGCAGGTCATAGCAGACCGAGAGCTGAATCCGAAAGCCGTTGAGCTCGACCAGCACCCGCTCATAGCCCATGCCATAACGCTCATGCTCACCGGCCATGCGGAACAGATGGCGCTTGTCATAATGCGTCACCTCACCGTCGGGCGTGGCCCACAGCATGCGGTTGTAACACTCGCCGTCATCCAGCACCGCGATGCTGCCGGTCATCACGCAACCGCGGGTGATGGCCTGCGCCTTGAGCCAGTCGACGCTCTCGCTGGACTCCATCGGCTGGGCCATCTCACGCGAATTCATGGTGAAGCCGGTGGCGAACATCTCGGGCAGCACGATCAGGTCCGTTTCGGCATTGCGGCCTTCGGCGCCCATGACCAGGCCAGCGGCATCCAGCTGCTCGCCGAGCAGACGGCAGTTCTCCGCCGGGTCTTCCCAGCGCAGGTCCGCCTGCACCAGGCTGACACGCAGTGTCGCCCCTCGCGAGGCATCACCAGCATTCGCTTGCGAGGAAGTCGCCTGTGGCTGTGTCGTCATAGTCGTCGTGCCTCCCTGCTGACTGAATGGACGCTTGAGTGGCGACTGGCGGATTCGCGGCGGCGTGAGCCTTACCCACCCTGCCGCTGGTCGTGCCACGCCTTGAAAGCGCTCATTCTACCGTCTGTGGCGATCAGATGTGAGAGGCAAAGCATGATCTGTCACCACCGCACCGCTCAGCACGCGCACGAATCCCTGGCGGCGGGTGTGAGCATCAGAAGCCAGTGATATATTGGCGATGAACGCAAAGTCGCCACGCCAGGTTGCGGCGACGCCAGTTCACCGCGAGCTTGCTCGCCCCCTCCCTATCCCGACTCACAGGAGAGCTTCATGCCTCAGCTTCGCTTCCACGGTGTCACGCCTGCCCGTCTTGCCCCTGTCTCGCGCGCACTGATCGATCAGCTGAGCGAAGCGACCGCCACCGCGCGCGAAGAATTCACGCTGGAATGCATCACCACCCAGTATGTGTTCGATGGGCAGCTCGTCGACGCCTTCCCCTTCGTCGAGGTGCTGTGGTTCGAACGTGGCCAAAAGGTGCGCGATCTGTGCGCCCAATCCATCGCGCAGGCCATGAATGAGGCCGGCTATCCGGAGGCCGAAAGCTTCTTCATCGCCCTTGAGCCGTCGGGCTATTACATCGCAGGTAAACCGCTGGCGCAGGATGGTTCGAGCGACTCCGCATGAGGCGGGAGCAGGCAGGCCCCTCAGTCGAGAACCTGGCGCAGGCGCGCCACGAGAGCGCCAAGGGTGTCGGCTTCGGGCTGGGCGCCTATGTGATGTGGGGCTGTTTTCCGCTCTACTTCGCGCTGTTCGAGGGCATTCCCGCCCGGGAAGTGCTGCTGCACCGCATTCTGTGGAGCTGCGTGTTCATGGTGCTGCTGATCAGCGTCATCCGGCGCTGGTCGCCGGTGCGCGCTGCCTTCGCCGAACCCCGCAAGCTGGTGCCGGTGCTGGCCTGCTCGATCCTGATCGCGCTCAACTGGGGCATCTACATACACGCGGTGGAGGTGCATGAGGTACTGCAGGCAAGCTTGGGTTACTTCATGACGCCGCTGGTCAATGTCGGGCTGGGCATGCTGTTCCTGAAGGAGCGCCTGACGCGCGTGCAGCTGTTCGCGCTGGGGCTGGCCGTTCTCGGCCTGAGCCTGCAGCTGATCGGGCTGACGAAACTGCCGTGGATCACGCTCTCGCTGGCTGTCACCTTCGGCACCTACGGGCTGCTCAGAAAGCGCATCGCGCTGGACGGCCTGTCGGGCCTGCTGGTCGAGACGATGATGCTCGCGCCACTCGCGCTGCTGCTGATCGGCGGCCAGTGGTTCTCCGGCGAATCGCACTTCACGGCCAGCGATGTCGGCCCGCTGGGGCTTCCCGCCAGCGTGCTGATGATGTCCAGTGGCGTGCTCACCGCGCTGCCGCTACTCGCCTTTGCCGGTGCGGCGCGGCGCCTGCGCCTCGCCACGGTCGGCTTTCTGATGTACATCAACCCGACCATGCAGTTTCTGATCGCGCTGCTGATCTTCAAGGAAACCCTGCATCCGACGATGCTGATCACCTTCGTGCTGATCTGGAGTGGTCTGGCGCTCTATACCGCCTCGACGTTCTTCCAGCATCGCGCCCGACAGCGCGGCTGACATCACCCTTGAACTGACATCACGAACCAAAGCGAGGATGCCCAGCCATGCCCGACCCTGCTGCAGACTCCGTGAGCAGCCGCCTGTTGCGCTTTCTGCCGCGCCTGCTGGCCTTCGCCCTGCGCGTCATCGGACAGTTCATCGCCAACCGTGGCGTGCTGCTGGCCGGTGGCGTCGGCTACAACATCCTGCTGTCCAGCGTGCCGCTGTTCGCCTTGCTCTGCGTGCTGCTGACGCACCTGGTGGATGAAACGCGCCTGATGAGCATCATCGCCATTCAGGTCCAGCATCTGGGGCCGGGCCAGGAAGACATTCTGCTGGACGCGGTGCGCAAGCTGCTGGCCAATCGCGAGGTGATCAGCTGGATCGGCATGGGCGGCTTGCTGTTCTTCGCCGGACTGGCCTTTCGCATGCTGGAAGACGCCATCGCGCTGATCTTCCATCAGCATCCGGTGATTCGTAAGCGCAGCGCCTGGATTTCCGCCCTGCTGCCCTATGCCTTCGTGATGGTGCTGGGCGCAGGCCTGCTGGCGCTGACCCTGCTGGTGGCGCTGGCTTCGGCGATGAATGATGCCCTGACGCTGCTGACCGGTATCGAGCTGACCCTGGGCGATGCCGGCAGCGAGGTGATCTATCTGATCAGCATCGTCGGCATGTTCGGGCTGTTCAGCGCCATCTACAAGATACTGCCCCAGACCCGCGTCTCGACCCGCCGCGCGCTGGTCGGTGGTCTGGTCGCGGCCACGCTGTGGGAGCTGACGCGTCTTGCCTTGAGCTGGTACTTCACCCACCTGTCCTTCGTCGGTGCCGTCTATGGCTCTCTGGCGACGCTGATCGTGCTGCTGCTGGGGCTGGAGATCGGCGCCGTGATCCTGCTGCTCGGCGCCCAGGTCATCGCCGAGCTGGAACAGTGCTCACGCGAGAACATCCGCTGGTACCGCACGCCGGATCGCAAGCCGCTGACGCGACTGCAATCGCGCCGCAATGCCATGCAGCATGCCGGAGAGGTCAGCGAGGAGGATGAGCTGGCAATGAACCCAGACAGGGGTTCAGGCAAGGGTTCAGACAAGGTTGCAGAAAACGGCTCAGCAAACGGTTCAGAAAGCGGCTCAGACAAGCGCTAGTACACGCGCTCGGAAAGCTCACCGCGCGCACAACGAAAAAACCGCCCCGAGGGGCGGTTTTTTCATGCTCGCGTCGCAGAGATGATGCCTGCGGTCACGCGAGTCGCTGTCGTTGTCGTTGTCGTCGTGGTCGACGCCTGACGGCTATTCGCCCGCGACGACTGGGCCGACAAGCGACGCCTCAATTGACCAGCGAGGCTTCCAGCGAAATCTCGGCGGTGAACAGCTTGGAGATCGGGCAGCCACCCTTGGCCTTCTCGGCGGTGGACTGGAAGTCTGCCTCGCTGATACCCGGCACATCGGCCTTGGTCACCAGGGCGACCTTGGTCACGCTGAAGCCGCTGTCGTCCTTGTCCAGATGGACGGTGGCGGTGGTGTCGATGGCCTTGGGCTCATGACCCGCCTCGCCCAGCATCATCGAGAGTGCCATCGAGAAGCAGCTGGCGTGGGCCGCCCCGATCAGCTCTTCGGGATTGGTGCCGGCGCCATCTTCAAAGCGCGTGTTGAAGCCGTAAGGCTGATCCTTGAGCGCACCACTTTCACTGCTGACAGTGCCTTTACCCTGCTTGACGCTACCTTCCCAATGCGCGGAACCGGTTTTCTTGATCGTCATGCCTGTCTCCTTGACCTGGGTGAACACTCAGGGCCGTTGCCCTGTCCCTCTCACATTGTCACGGCGCGTCGCGACTTCAAGGGGCGTCTGCCCTTTTGCCATCACAAGTGTCTGATTGATCGCGTGTCGGCTGCCTATCAATTGCGTGAGCAAGACACGCCACCCGCCCCGGCGAGGCGCCCGACGCCATGGCCAATTATTTAACAAGAGTTGAATTCCCGCCGTTCGCCCCGATAACTATTCTATCGATTACCTGGCGCGCAACGCCGAGTTGCAGTCACTCACGTCATCCTCTCATGTCTGGCATCGTGCGCTCGCAAGCTGGCGCAGCATTCGCCGACACCTCATACGTCGCCGGTGAATCCCTCACCCGCGCGGCTGCCGACACCGGCAGCCAGACCCGCAAGGAGTCCCCTCATCATGTTCTACAAGACCTCGACAGACATCACTGACGACAACGCCTCTCTCCATGGCCAGCGCCCCGGCCTGCACCCTGCCGCGAGCACCCGCCTGCGCCGTGGCATCGGCGCCGCCGCAGTGATGCTGGGCCTGCTGGGCCTCTCCCCGGCTCAGGCCTTCGACGAGATGAATACCGAGACAGGGACCAGCGGCGCGGCCTCTTCCCAGCATTCCTCGCAGGGCCAGCCTACGCCCAGCCACTCCAAGCGCACCGCGGACGACGCAGCTGACAACGGCGCGCACTATCAACAGAACGAACAGCCCGAGGCAAGCCAGCAAGCCAAGGACAACGCCACCCGCCAGGTACAGAAAAGCCTCGATGGCGGCGAGATCGGCAGCCAGGGCGGCCGACACGCCAACACTGGCCAGGCCAAGCCGACCGAGAACTGGTTCGGCTGCCCGCCCTCCGGCAGCAGCAAGCAGAACGCCCAGTGCGACGGCAAGTGATCGCCAGCACTGAGCACTCGCCATAGGCACGATTGGCGCTGATGACGCAGGCCCCGCAACCCACGGTTGCGGGGCCTGCGTCGTTGCGCGCATATGCTTATGTGCATGGAAAGCAGCACTGCGTTGCCACTTCATGCAGCAACCCTGAATTATTTGAGAAAAAATCTCGCAAATTCAGTCAATTACATGCACAGGTTGTCAAAACGACAACACTCTCCTTCCAGCGTTCCGGCTTGTGACACCCAGGTGCGGCAGGCACGATATAGGGCATGCAGATGATCCGTCGATCATTCATTCAGGCCACCGCACTGCGTCGATCTTCACCTCTTTGTGCACGCAGACGCTCAGGGCCTACGACCGGATACGACAGCGGAATGCTTTCCGCGGGAGACGTACTAGATGACAGATACCACCGCACTGTTCACCCCCCATGCCTTCGCCGGGCTTGAGCTCAGCAATCGACTGGTGCTCGCCCCGATGACGCGTACCAGCGCGCAGGATGATGGCCAGGTGCACTTTGACATGGTCGATTACTATCGCGATTTCGCGCGGGGCAACTTCTCGCTGCTGATCACCGAAGGCATCTACACCGATGAAGCCTTCAGCCAAGGTTACGCCAACCAGCCGGGGCTGGCCAACCAGGCGCAGCAGGACAGCTGGCGTCCGGTGGTCGACGCCGTGCATCAACAAGGTGGCCGTATCATCGCCCAGCTGATGCATGCCGGCGCCCAGACCCAGCACAACCGCTTCAAGGATGAGGTCGTCGCCCCCTCCAAGAGCCGCGCCAGTGGCGAGATGCTCAGCTTCTACGGTGGCTCCGGCCCCTTCCCGCTGGCACGCGAGATCAGCGAAGCGGAGATCCATGACGTGATCGCCGGCTTTGCCACCAGCGCCCGTCGCGCCAAGGAAGCCGGCTTCGATGGTATCGAGCTGCATGGTGCAAACGGCTACCTGATCCACCAGTTCATCAGTGAGCGCTTCAATCAGCGTGACGATGCCTGGGGCGGCGACGCCATCGCGCGTCTGGCCTTCCCGCTGGCAGTCATCCGCAGCGTGCGTGAGGCGGTCGGCGCCGACTTCGCCATCGGCATGCGCCTGTCCCAGGGCACCGTGACCGAACCGAACCTCACCTGGCAGGGCGGACCTGACGAGGCCCGCGAGCGCTTCGCCAAGCTGATGGAGGCCGGGCTGGATTTCCTGCACCTGACCGGCAGTGATGTCGATGCCCCCGCCTTCCCCGAGGCAGACGACGAGTGCGAGCGCAGTCTCAGCCTGACCGCACTGGCGGCACAGGTGCGCAGCGAGAAGGCCGCCGAAGTGAGTCTGATCACCAATGGCAATGTCGCCAGCGTCGCGAAGGCGCAGGCCGCCCTGCAGCACGCGGATCTGGTCGCCATCGGTCGCTCGGCGCTGGCCAATCATGACTGGCCCAAGCGCGTACAACGCGGCACCTGCCTCACCGAGTTCGACTTCTCGATGCTGTCGCCGCTGGCCACGCTGGCCAACGAGGAAGACTGGCGCATCGCCAATGACAAGCCTGCCAACTGCGAGGGTCGCTGCTGATAGCGGCTGACAGGCAAGACACAAAGAGCCCCGCCAGTCACTGGCGGGGCTCTTTGCGTTGGGAACTGGTCTCTTCTCGACCTGACCTCAGATATACAGCCACTGATCCCACTCAGGCCTTCAAGAGAGTTCCACTACTGAAGGCCAAGGCCGTCATGGCGGACATGCCGGCCTTTGTCATGCGTCCAGAATGTCCACCTGCAGCGACGCCTGCTTCGTCAGGACATCCCACCCGGGGCGATTGCTCATCATCGGTTTCTCTCAGCAGTGACGGATACTGCTGCGCCCACTCAGCCAACTCCTCAAGCCCTGTCGCAAGACTGACACTGGGGCGAAAGCCGGTCAGCGTCTCGAGTGTCGAGGTATCTGCCCAGGTACGCTCGACATCCCCTGGCTGCATCGGCAGCAGACGCTTGCGAGCCGGGACACCCAGCGCTGCCTCGAGGCCATTGATGAAATTCCCCAATGCGATGGGCTCGCCACGCCCGAGGTTCAGGACACGCGAGGGAGCGGCATTCACTTCCTGCGTCGGCGGCAGGTGCATAAGCCGGTAGATGCCCTCCACGATATCACTGACATGGGTGAAATCACGTGCCATCTGTCCATGGTTGTAGACATCGATCACCTCGTCGGCCAGCAGCTTGCGTGCGAAACGAAGTGGCGCCATGTCCGGGCGCCCGCGGGCGCCATAAACGGTAAAGAAGCGTAGCCCTGTCACCGGTAAACCATAGAGATGCGCGTAGCTGTAAGCCATCAATTCATTTGAGCGCTTCGTGGCAGCGTACAGCGAGAGCGGGCGTACACCCGCCTGGGACTCCTGCAGAGGCTGACGGGTATCATCCCCGTAAACGGAACTGCTGGAAGCATAGAGCAAATGGCTCGGAGCCGTGTCACGACAAGCCTCAAGAAGATTGACGAAGCCGACCAGGTTGCTGTCGACATAATCAAAAGGCTGAATGATGGAGTGGCGCACCCCAGCCTGGGCCGCCAGATTGACGACGACATCAAACTCCTCTTCCTGCATCAATGTGCGAAGCGCCTCACGTTCGACAAGATCCAGCTTGACGAAGCGAAAGCTGCCCAGCCGGCGTGCATTCCCGGGGGCAGCAACGCACTGCCCGGCAAGTGCTTCGAGACGTGTCAGGCGGTGCTGCTTCAGCGCCAACGGATAGTAGGGGTTGAGATTGTCGAGACCGACGACCTGCAGGCCTTCCTTCAAGAGTCGCTCACACAGAGCAGCACCAATGAAACCTGCAGCCCCAGTTACCAGTATTTTCATGCTCATCGTTTCTCCTGAGCGGTCATGACCAACGCCGTTGGTGCTGATGAGGGGCCGCCCAATGCCGCTGCGGGTACCGTCAATAATCGGTGGCGTCCCTGATGAAAGACCGGCGTGGCATTGGCTCCATCGTCTACTGCCGCCTGACACCAATCACGCATGCCGGCCAGAGGGCCTCGCGTGTCGGGTAGACGCAGACATTTGTCAGCCTCGATTATCAGCCAGCCATCGGGATGCGCTGTCTGCCAGGAATCCAGCTGACTCGAATCGCGCTTCAACTGCTTCAGCGGTTGGGTCAGTCGCCCCAGAAATTGCCAGGTTGCCTGATAGTCCCAGCCAACGACGGCCACCTCCTGGCCTTCCTGTTGATGGTGCTGAACCCATTGAGCCAGGGCAGTCTGATCCAGACGTGGCCATAACGGACGTAATGTCAGGGCCAGCAAGCAGGTCACCAGCAACACGCTACCCAGCGCCAGTCGCCGCTGAGCATTCAGCGCGCTATTGCCCAGTGACTCAGCGGCAGGTGTTTGAGCCGTGATGGAGCGTCTCGCCTCATCCACGGAAGGCCATAGCCATACCATCAAGGCCAGCAAGCTACCTCCAGCCATGAGACACGCAAGGCTTGCGTTGCCCGAAGCCACCAGCGCTGCGTTGGTCGGCAGAAATGAGGCATCAGTCAGCCAGCCTGCGGGCATGACGATGACCGCCAACGCCAGGCTTGTCAGTCCCAGGCCACCGCTGATCATTGCCAGCAGTTTCAGCGATGTGCGAGCCGGAGGCTGGCGCAGAGCAGCCCAGGCCAGCAGCAGACTCACCGGTACCAGTAGCGGCATCAGATAATGCACTTGCTTGCCGGAGATAAGTGAAAAGACCAGCAGTGCGCCCAGTGCCCAGAAGCGTCCCAGCTTCAGCAAGGGATGCTCTGACGTTGGCCGCCGAACAACCGAGGCCAGAAACCCCTCGATCAGCAATCGCGGGCGCAGGCTGAGCGGGAAGATCAACACCGCCAGCCACGGTAGATACCACCATGGCGGTCGAGCATGATCCTGCGCGGAGACGACGCGGTTTGCCGTCTGGCCCCAAAGCAGATCCTCGACATAGTCGGGAGGGCCTGTGATGACGGCGGGAAGCAACCAGATGCACAACACCGCGATGCTCAGCAGCAGGCTCAACACCCAACCGCGCCACTCACAGACCCACACCTCGCGGGCTTGTGCTTGCGTCCACCAGGGGCGCGAGCCGACCACCAACAGAAACCACAAGAGTGCGACCGGCCCTTTGGCCAGCAAGGCCAACCCCAGCCACACACCACTCTCGAGCACGACGCTCAGGCTGAACGGCTGCCCTCCCTGTGGTGTACACCAAGGCCGCAACGCGCCTAGTAGACACGTCGTCAACAGCACATCGAACATCAAGGCCTGGCTATAGAGCACCCACATCAGACAACCGGCGAGCATCCAACGCACCATGCGTACCCAAAGTTCATGCCTCTGCCGTTCGGCATCGGCCAGGCCAGTGGCCGGCCACAGGGTGCGGGCGACACGCCCTATCTGCAAGATACCCAGCAGACTGACCAGTGGCATCACCAATCTTGGCCAGACATCATTGACTCCGAAGACCACCCATCCGGCGTGAATCAACCAGAACAACAGTACCGGCTTGTCAGCGTAGGCCGCCCCGTTCATGGTCGAGACGAACCCGCTGCCGGCATGCCACATCTCCCATGCCACCGAGACATAGCGAGTTTCATCGATGGGCAGATAGGGTCGTGCCAGCGCTGCTGACATCAGCAACACTCCCCATAGCGTCCAACATATTCGCTCGCTGGCATTCAGGTTGATCAACGAATGGGATCCCCTTCCCACCAGGGATATCGCACATGAAAGTTGCTTCTGACACTTCATGGCTGAACCTCCGGCATCAGAGTATGGCGCTGGGGAAGTCCGATCAGCTGTGCCGCTTCATTCGAGACCGAGGTCGGCGCCAGATACATCGGCGCAGCATCGGGATTGCCCTGACATTTCACGGCCGCGCTGCCAGGTAGCAGTACCCATTGCTCATCAGGCTCATTCAATGTGATGGCCTGTGCGCCATCCAGACAGGCATGCCGCTTGAGCTTGCGGGGTGTCAACAAGACCCAGCGGTTCTGCGGGGCCTCCTTCAGCCATGCATAGAGGCGCGAGAATTGGTCTTCCTCCGGCGTCTTGTAACCGAAGTGCCACAATGGTTGGCGCGCCTGCAGGATGTATTGCTCACGAAAGTCGGGAATGGCCAATGCCTGGTAATCGCTCTTCTCGGCAACCTTCGCCATCAGTACGGCAGGATTGCGAACCGGGTCCATCAATCGTGCCCCCCAGGTGCCCCACAGACTCCAGAACACCACGAGCCAAATCCCCAAGGCCAACAAGCCGTTCCGTGGTTTCAGCCAGGTACAGAGCGTGATACCGCTGACACCCAGCAGCCCCCACCACCCCCACGGCACCACCCCCTCCTTTTCGGCAAGCGTCGCCAATGCCGGGTACCCGAAGACACCGAGCAGTGCCGCGATCAGGAAGATGCCTGCCAATCCGGCGCAAAGTGCAAACCCCAGCCAGGAGACATGAGGCTTACGTGACAACCCCGGCAACATGGGTGCCAGACCGATCACCAACAACGGCAGCGCCGGCAGGATATAGACTCCCCGCTTGCCTGGAGACAACGAGAAGAAGACCACCATCAATGCCGCACCCACCAGGGGCAGCCAGACTCGTAGATCGCGGCGCGAGAAGCGGCGAGCGAGTGCCTTCGGCCACGAGGGTAGCGTCAGCAGCAGCGGCATCCATGCCCAAGGAATCACACTGGTCAGGAAGTAATGCCAAGGCTTCAGATGATGCCAGCTGTCGGTGTATCGCTCAGCGGTCTGCTTGAGCAGGATGTTGTCGCGATAGGCGGCAAGCTCCGAATCGCCGGACACGAAGGACATTACCAGCATCGGCCCTACCCAGAGCAGCGGAGCCGCCAGCATCCAGCAGAGTCCGATCAACAGCTCGCGTGATGTCAGCTGCCCTGCGCGACGACCACTGCTGCGCCAAATCGATGCGTGACGCGCAGCCATCAGCCAGAAAGGCAACATCAGCAACGGCAGGAACCCGACCCCCTTGGTGAGGATGCCAAGTCCCATCGCAAAGCAGCCGAGATAGAAATAGCGCACGCCATCATTGAGCAATGCATGCCGCAACAATCCCCAGCTACCCAGCAGGATGAAAGCCGTGACCAGCATGTCGATCTGAGCCGTACGGGCCTGCAAGATGAACTGCACTGACGCGAGCAACCACAGCCCGGCAATGAAGGCTGTGTGCCGGCCATGCAGGCGGCGAATCAGGTCCACGCTCAGCCCCAGAGTCGCGGCTCCGGCCACCAGCGACGGCAGGGCAAAGCCGATGCGGATATCCCCTACCAAGCCAGTGGACAAGGCACTGAGCCACATGAAGATCGGCGGCTTGTCGGGATAAAGCTCTCCCGCGCGGTGTGGCAACCACCAGTCCCCCGTGATCCACATTTCGAGACCATTGAGCGCGAAGCGTGGCTCATCGGCAGGCCACGGCATACGCATGCCAAGCCCGATGGCAGAGACAGATAGATACAACGCCCCCAGGACCCACCAGGGATGGCGGGAAAGTCTTCGGTACACACCGCCAGCTGGCGTCATTGCCTTCATGCGCCTGTCCCTTGGTGCTGAACGGGATTGGCATGGAGGTGTGCCACTTCAGTCTTGAGTCGGGCGTTTTCTATCTCCAGCGACGCGAGCCTGGCCTTCAGGGAGTCGTCAGTGCCCGATTCGCGATCTTCCGTCTTGCCACAAGCGTGTTCGACGACAGTGGCCTCCTGCGGTGCCTGAGACGACGCTTCGCTACCAGGCGACGTGAGTGACCGGCGATCCCGCTTGATCAAGCTCAGATTACGCAGATAGATGAAAAGCCCTGCCCCCTGACCGGCAATGAATACCGGATCCTCGCGGTGGATGGCATACGCAAGCAGCGTCATGCCACCGGCAAGCGAGAACCACCAGAAGGCACGAGGAACGATGGAACGACGTGCCTTCTCACTGGCCAGCCACTGAATGATGAAACGCGCCGAGAACAGCGCCTGGCCTCCAAAACCGACAGCGACCCACCACGGACTGACATCCATCAGCAGGCACCCCGCGCCACGTCGGCCTGGTCCGGGTTGCTGTCACCTGCTGCTGCATCGTGACCATCAGCTTGATATCTAGAGGGGGAGTCAAACAGGCTTGTTGGCGCGAATGCAGAAGGCGTCGACACGGGCGTCCCCACCAACGGCAGCGAACCATGGTCGATGGCCTCACTGGCAGCATGGCCAAAGATATTCTCGAGCGGTGACGGTAGACGCGAGCGACGCACAAGCCACATCACTCCGACGATATCGGCAATACCGACCCAGAGCCGATCGAAGAAGCCGTATTTGGATACTCCTGCCACTCGTTCGCGGTGACGGACTGCCAATGACTGCACCTTGCCACCCTGAGCGCGAACCAACGCCGGAAGAAAGCGATGCATGTGATCGAAATACGGCAGCCGAAGGAAGACGTCACGACGCATGACCTTGATTCCGCAGCCGGTATCTGGCGTGTCATCTTGCAGCAGCGCTTGTCGGATGGCATTGGCCAAGCGTGATGACACACGCTTGACGGCATCATCGCGGCGTTGCGTGCGATGACCAGCTACCAGGTCGAGCTTTTCGAGCGTTGCCAGTGACAGCATGTCCGGCAAGTCCGCTGGATCATTCTGGCCATCGCCATCCAGGGTCGCCAACCATCGACCGCGCGCCAGCCGGGCAGCCTGCCACAGCGAAGTACTCTGTCCGAAACTGGTGCCGTGGTGATAGGGACGCAATCGTGAATCTTCCTGCGCAGCCTGCTTGAGCCAACTCCAACTGCCATCACTGGAACCATCATCCACCACGATGATCTCGTAGCGCTGCCCCGCAAGTGCCTCATGCACCTCGGCAATAAGGCCCGGCAAGTTGTCACGCTCATCACGAGCCGGTATCAACACCGATACTCCTCCGCACAAGGGCTCCTCGCCCTGCGCCGAGGGGTGGTCTGGACCAGGCGATGTCATGGTGATCGCGGACTTCATGGAATAACTCCTGAGCAATGACTGGGCGTCGAGCAAGCCGGATAAATGTCAGATCCTGCAGCGATCGGAACCGGCAGACTGTGCGTTTCTGGCAGAAAGTTTGCCCGCAAACTATTAAGGCAGGCTTAAGTGAAGCGCGGATGACAACCGCCAATGCAAGAAGCCCCCGTCGCGCTGGGCGACGGGGGCTTCAATGCAAAGACATCATTGAGTCGAAGACTCTCTTGATACGGCTATGACAGACGCTTCACTTCCCTTGCCAGTGATTCCGCCCCCACTGCCGACGCTGGTCTGGCGAGAGATACGACCAGGCGACGAAGCGGCTGACCTTCTGCCCCTGGGACATCTCGACCACCCTGACCTCGCTGGCGCCACTGCGCTTGAGGGCTTTCCTGATACCGGTCAGGCTCGCCGAATGCGCGACCAGCGAGGTGAACCACAGGCACTGCGAGGCGACGTTGCGGCTCTCCTGGATCATGCGGGTGACGAAGGCTTCTTCCCCGCCCGGACACCAGAGCTCGGCCGCCTGACCCGCAAAATTCAGCGCTGGCGCGTTGCGTGACCCGCCCTTGCGTGAGGCATTGCCGCGCTGCCGGCGCGACTTGTCGAGCCCGCGCCATTTGCGCTGCGCCTCCCGCGCCATATCGGCTTCACTGGCATGGAACGGCGGATTGCACAGCACCAGATCAAAACGCTCATCCGCGCCCCAGATCCCAGCGAAGTGACGCGTGCGATCGGCCTGCAGACGCACCTCGATCTGGCCCTTGAGGCGCAGATTGGCGCTCACAATCGCGCGAGCCGAGTCGATCGCCTGCGCGCTGATATCACTGCCGACCATCTGCCAGCCAAAGCTGCGATTGCCCAGCAGGGGGTAGATGAGGTTGGCGCCAGTGCCGATATCCAGCGCGCGCACGTGCTCACCCGCCGGCAGCTGACCGCCATTCGCCTCACTGATCAGGTCCGCCAGGTAATGCAGAAAATCGGCACGCCCGGGGATGGGCGGACACAGATAGCCGGCGGGGATGTCCCAGTGGGCGATACCGTAATGGCGACTCAACAGGGCCCGATTGAGCGCCTTGACCGCCAGGGGATCGGCGAAGTCGATGGACTCGCTGCCAGCGGGTGTCTTGATCACGAAGGCCGCCAGTGCCGGGCTCGCCTTGACCAGCGCGGCCATGTCATAGCGCCCACGATGCGGGTTGCGGGGATGCAGCTGACCCTTGCGAGCCGGGGTCACCTTGATGGAAGGCGCCTTGTTGGAAGGCATCCTGTTGGAAGGCGCTTTAATGGAAGGCGCCTTGGCCGCGCCAGGCTTCTCGCGCGCGGCCGGATCACGACGGTCAGCCGCGGTGCCCTGCTGACGTCTGTCAGCCGAGTCGTGTCGGGAGGATGCGCCGGACTTGGCGAGGGAAGCACCGCGTGGGCGGCGCGAAGACGAGGACATGACGACATACCGGACAATGACAGGGGCCGCCATCTTACCAGAGGGCGCCGATCAACACAGACCGCTGCCGCTCAGGACGCTACCCATCAGGACAGGTCGCTGCCGATCAGCGCCGCGCGCGAGTTGGCGCGCTGATCGACCCGACGCGTCTGAGCGCGGCGGGCCGTGGCGCGCTCGATGCTCAGCGGACAATTGCTGCAATAGCCCAGGCACTCGATGCGATAACGCACGCAGCATACCTTGCGCGGCGTATGCCGTTCGCCGTGGCGGTCCATCACGTCGCTGACCGGCTGATAGAGCGGATTGCGCCGCCCGTCGGCCAGAATTCTGGTCGCCATCAGCTGACGTGCCGGCGCCGCCTGCGCGACCCAGCCCTGCTCTTCCAGCATGCCGACGATATAGACGAAGTAATGTGCCGCGTTGCTCCAGAAGACCTTGGGCCCCAGCGCAGTGTGCGGCACGAGGCGCTCGATGACGGCCTCAAGATGCGCCAGGTAGCCCTGAAAGCGCGCCTGGAGCCGCGTCGCCTCATCGGCCGACTCGATCTCCGCCGGGAGGCTTGCGCCCTGCCCCGCCGCATCATCGAGTATCAGCTGCGTGACCACGCCATGCTCGCCAAGGCGCAGCGAAAGATGCCGCAGCTCCAGTGGCAGTTGATGGTCCAGCAGCAGGTTGGCCGCCAGCGGCAGCGACACCATCGAGGACAACAGGTACTTGGACCACTGGGATAGCAGCGCCTGCTCATCGGGGGCGCTGTGGTGAGAGGCGGCGTTTGCCGGGCTGGCCTCGTACTGCATGCCATGCGCGGCGATGCACGCCGCCAGCCACCCGGGGCTGAGCACATCGCGCGCCGGCACGACACGCTGGAGCGACGCCTCATCATCTGCCTGCACCTGAGTGTAGGTAGTGATCAGGTCCCGATAGGCAACCATCGGACCGGCAAAGAGCGGGGAAAGCGCGTCGATCATCGGGAAGCTCGCAGACGTGAAGAAACAGACAGTGCCTCACATACTAACGAAAACTATTAGCATTTGCATATCAAAAAAGCATGATAAACCAGCAGGGCTTGCAACGGGGCTTCCAGCAGCCTGCGTCGGGCTCGTCGGCACCTCACAGCCTGCCGTCCCGACACAGCCGACGACGCACCCAGGCATCGTAGACTCGCGTCAGCGCCGGCTCGATCAGCGGCCGCGTGATCAGCCACCCCAGCCAGGCAAGACCGGGGATGCGCGCAAGCAGCAGGCGATACGCCGGCATGCCCTCACAGATCTGCCCTTGCGCTGTCTCGACATGCAACGACAGCAATGCCTGCTTAAGGCCGATGCCGCGAGCGGCGAGATGCTCGGCGTTATCCGTCGCATCCCACCACTCGACGTTGGCGTCTTGGCGCGACAGCCGCTCGTAGCGGGCGCGTTCACGACGACACACCGGGCAGCGCGCGTCGTAGTAGATCCTGATGAGTGGCAAACCGTCACGCTGAGGTCGCTGGCTGGCGATGTCCGACATGCTGGCCTCCCTCTTGTGATGAATGTGCGCAGTACGCGTTCCTCAATGAGCGTTCAGAGCGACATATGATCAGGACGCCGCGCCGATGCGATCGGAATACTCCTTGTCTTCATAGCGATGCAGCGGCGCGTCCTCGGCACAGTCCGGGCTGGTCTGGAAGGTCTTGCGCACATCGAGCACACCCAGGCTCTGGATGGTGCGGCGCCCCAGCAGCACCGGGTAATTCATGCCGTCACGATCGCGCAGACTGAACTGCTCCTCGTAGCGCTCGCCGCCCATGCACAGCGTCATCAGCACCACCGGGCGCGTATCGCGTCCGCCTGCGCCGGATACCGTCAGGTCGCGATACAGGGGGCGCTCGAAGGTGTTCTCGACCTTGTCACCCTTGGCTTCGTCCTCGACTTCCACATCGAAACGCACCCACTCCTCGTCATCACGCTCGAAGGTCTCGATATTCTCGGCATGCATCGAGGAGGTCAGTGCGCCGCTATCCAGCTTGGCCTTCACCATCACGCCCCACGGCTCGATGGTCGCCTTCTCCACCCAGCCGAAGACCTTGTCGTCTGCCGCCTGGGCCACGGCTGGCGCGGCGAGCGAGGCAATCAAGCCGACGCCGGCGAATTGACGGGCGGCGCGCGCAAGGGATGTAGCAGCGTATCTCGACATGGTGACTCCTGGGAAAAGTGGCGACATTGCAAGGGCAATGCCCGACATCCTTCACCATGGAGGCTTGCGGCAAGGTTAACAAGGCGTGAGAACACACCCTCGTCTGTCACCCTGTCAGGCGGAAGCAACGGGCGGTTGCGAGCAGGCGATGACCAGCCACCCTTGATATGGCGCGCTGCCCCCACCAGCTATCAAGGAGGGCCGCGCCACCAGCGTACTGCTATCAGCGTATTGCTATCGGCGCACGGCCATCTGCGACATCCACTCTACGGGGGTCACCATGCAAGATCTATTACGTGAGTCACTTTCCCACTGGAGCCTGCTGCTGTGCTGGCTGTTGCTGATGGTACCGGCGCTGATCTGGGTCGTGCGTGACCTGACCACGAAGAATGCTCACCTGGCCCCGATGATGAAGTGGGTGTGGGGGCTGACCACGCTCTACTCCGGTGTCGTGGGACTGCTGGTCTATCGTTTCGCCGGGCGGCGCCAGATCGCCGCCAACGGTGATGCCCGCAAGGGGCTGAGGAGCGTCGCGCACTGCTATTCGGGCTGCGGACTGGGGGAATTCGTCGGCGTCAGCCTGGCGGTGGGCCTGTTGGCCATGGGCAATATCTCCACCGCGATCATCACCTTCATCTTCGCTTACCTGTTCGGCTTCCTGCTGACGGTCGGCCCGATGCTGCAGGGCGGCAGTGATGACAAGCCGCAGGTGATTCGTGATGCCTTCAAGAGCGAGACGGCCTCCATCGTGGTGATGGAAGTGGTGGCGATTTCCGTGGACCTCTGGCTTGCGGGCGGTGCCGGCATGCACCAGCCGCTGTTCTGGAACTCGCTGATCATTTCCCTGAGCCTGGGGCTGCTCGCCGCCTGGCCCGTCAACGTCTGGCTGGTAAAGCATGGCGTCAAGGGTGGCATGGCGGACCCACGCGAGACGGACCCGCAAGCGCAGCACCATGCACATTGCTGAAGCGCGCGCACTGCTGAGACGCGCGTACTGTCGATACGTGCAGAGTGTCGATACGTGCAGAGTGTCGAGACATGAAAAAGCCCCGTCGGCATGCCGACGGGGCTTTTCTCTGACTGACCTCTCACACTGACATTCGCATCCCAGTCAGCGTGAAACCGTCAGTCGCATCACGTTCAAGACGCTGGCCTAGACGAACTCGCCGTTGTGATAGACCTGCTGCACGTCTTCACAATCATCCAGCAGCTCGAGCATCTTGTTGAGCAGCTCGGCATCATCGCCGCCGACTTCGGTATGGATCTGCGGAATGAAGCTGATCTCATCGACTTCGAAGTCGAGGTCTTCACCGTAGATGTCGGTCAGCGCACCCTTGGCCTTGAAGTACTCGGTCGTCGGCGCGAGAACCGTGATGATGCCTTCGTCGAGCTCGATATCACTGACATCGACGTCGGCTTCCATCAGCGCTTCCAGGACCTTTTCCTCGTCCTCTTCCGCGCCCTTGAAAGCCAGGATGGCGCGGTGGTCGAACATGTGCGACACCGAACCCTGCGCGCCCAGCTTGCCCTTGCCCTTGTTGAAGCAGGTGCGGACTTCGCCGAAGGTGCGGTTGTTGTTGTCGGTCAGACAATCAACGATGACCATGACGTTGCCCGGACCAAAGCCTTCATAGCGCGCCAGAGCGAAGTCTTCGCCGCCGGTGCCCTTGGCCTTGTCGATCGCCTTGTCGATGACGTGAGTCGGCACCTGGTCCTTCTTGGCCTTCTCGATGAGACGACGCAGGCTCAGGTTGCCGTTGGGGTCGAGGCCACCGCTCTTGGCCGAGACGTAAATCTCGCGCCCGTAACGTGAATACACGCGTGCCTTGTTGAGAGAGGTACGCGCCATTGATTCTTTACGGTTCTGGAATGCTCTTCCCATGCAAGTCGACTCTTGTCCGCCTGAATTCAAATGCCCTTGCGACCATGTCGCGGGACCTGAAGCAGCATCGGCCTCCTGGCCGACACCGCAACGCTGTGACGAATAGTAACGCAGACAACGCCGTACGTCGCCATCCCTGCCGGGTCTTGCGCGTTGAGCGCAGCGCACCACGACGGGCAAGGTGACTCATGCATGCGGCTGACCGTCACAGACAGTTGGTCGGTTTGGGCAGCCCGGCGATGCGCGCGCCCACCTTGGGCGGGCTGTCCGGGAACAGCCGCATCAGATGCAGCGAGCGGCCCTTGTCGGGACCAAACCGCTGGGTCATCGCCTTGCTCAGCGGGCGCATGGCCGGCGAGAGCGAGAAGCGCTGATAGAAGTCGCGCAACACCTCGATCACCTCCCAGTGCTCCGGCGTCAGTTCACGCCCCTCCTCGGCGGCCAGCATTTCCGCCAGCGCCGGGCTCCAGTCATCCAGATCGACCAGATAACCTTCCGCATCCAGTCCGATATCACGCCCATCAAGCGTCAGTGTGCGCACCGTTTCACTACTGGCCATACAGATCCTGATTCACGTCTTGCATGAAAATTGAAAGGGAGAAGCGCCTGGCGCCTCAGAACCAGCTGACGGTCTTGTCGGCGGCCTCGGTCAAGGCGACGAAACCGTCGACGTCGACCACGATGACGTTCTCCGCGCAGCGCCCCAGCAGGCCGCGGGACTCGAGGTCTTCGCGCAACGCGAACAGCCGCCCCTCAAGCCCGGCAAGGTGCTGCTCGGCGTTGTCGAGGGCGCCATTGACGCCATCCTCGATCAACAGCAGCTGATCTTCCGCGCCCATGGCATTGAGCACATCATCATGGATGCGGCTGGAGAATGGCGAACGATTGAGTAGATGTAGATTCATGCAATTATCCAGGCAAGGGAAGCTGGGACTGCCACTGGCCATCAATCAAGAGATATCAATGACATGGCATCAGGAAACTGATGCGAGCATATCAGTCGCCAGCGTTGGCGGCAGTGACGTGTCAGAAGCTCAGCACGCGCGAGAACGCGGTGGTCAGCGCGACCACCTCGTCGTGCTCGAGCAGCGTGACCGGCAACAGCGTGACATCCTGCGCTGTCAGGCCCCGTGCGCGCAGCGCCGCCGCATCGACGTAGCAGCGCTCGACGTCATACATCTCAAGCGCCGCCAGCAGGTTGTCACTGCCCTTCTGCCCCAGCGGCCCGACCTGCTGCCCTTCCAGCAGCGCCATCACGCCATCGCCGGTGAACAGCAGCCCGACCTCGCGCCCGAAGGCGGCCGCGACCATCGCCGCCTCCAGTCCCTCGCGCAGCCAGCTGCTGCCATGCGGGCCATGGCGCAGCATGACCAGCAGATCACCGGCGGCCATCCCGGCGTCATCGCCTGCCAGGGGCGCCGTCATCACATCGCTCATGGTCTGCTCCTCACTCGATAAGTGACATCATCAGTGACGACAAGAAATGACGTCATGCAAAGGTGATCAGGTGGTCATTGTCCAGCGTCGCCTCGACCAGCTGGCCCAGCCCCGTCAGCTCGAACGGCGCCTCGAGGGTATGCCCCTGCTTGCCATGCCGCGCCGCTTCGCGCTCATCGAGCATGCCGCGTCTCAGCCCCGCCGCGACACACACCTGCAGGCGGGTGGCGTGGTTCTCGGCAAGCGACAGCCAGCGATCGCGCAGATGCGGCTCGTCCTGGGGCGGTGCCATCATGTTGGCGGCGTTATAGACGCCATCGTGATAGAAGAACACCGTGGTCAGCTGATGGCCGCGCGCCAGCAGGGCGTCGGCAAAGCGCAGCGCCGAATGGCTGGCCTGCTGGCTGTAGGGGCCGCCGTAGACGGCCAGAGCATAACGCATGCGAACCTCGTGTGACTGCTTATGAATGGGCGCCATTCTAGCGCGAGTCACGCCACCTGACACCCGAACGCAAACGACCCCGCCGAGGCGGGGTCGTTTGCAGGTCTCATGTTCCTTCGCTTGACGATCAATCGTCGGAAGCGAAGCCCAGCAGGGCCAGCAGGCTGACGAACATGTTGTAGATGGAGACGTACAGGCTCACCGTCGCCAGCAGGTAGTTGGTCTGCCCGCCGTGGATGATCTGGCTGGTCTCGAACAGGATCGCCGCGGAGGCGAACAGCACGAAGCCGGCGGAGACGGCCAGTGCCAGGCCGCTGATGTTGAAGATCATCGCTGCCAGCATCGCCAGGATCAGCACGATGGCGCCGGCGAACAGGAAGTTGCCCAGGAACGAGAAGTCCTTGCGCGTCACCAGTGCCACCGCGGACAGGCCGGCGAAGGTGATGCCGGTCATGCCGAGCGCGGTCATCACCAGCTGGCCGCCGTTGGGCAGGCTCAGGTAGGCGTTCAGTACCGGGCCGAGCGTGAAGCCCATGAAGCCGGTGAAGGCGAAGGTCGCGAAGATGCCGGCGGTGGAGTTCGCGGTCTTGTGGACCAGGAACATCAGGCCGTAGGCACCGATCAGCAGCACGAAGATGTTCATGCGGCCGACGCCCATGCTCATCGCCACGCCAGCTGTCAGCGCGGAGAACAGCAGCGTCATTGCCAGCATCATGTAAGTGTTGCGCAGTACCTTGTGAGTACTGAGCGAGCGGCTCGCGGTATCCTGCGAGACCTGCCAGGAGCTGTTAGCCATGGTGTCTATCCTCAGGTTGCTACGATGGATTCATCGATTTGACCCCAGCATGCCCTCAGGGGTTTGCCTAATCAAGAGACAGAACGATGAAAAGCCCTATTGAGGCAACCATCCGGCGCGTGCAAGGCAACGACATCGTCAGTCTCCGCAGCCATTGTGGCATGTGCGACCTTTCAAGCATCTGAACGACAAGGAAATTTACGCTAAGCCCTTGACCCTGACTGAAAAATCCGTAGTATTTCATCCCGTGAGTCGGAGGGATGGCAGAGCGGTTGAATGCACCGGTCTTGAA
>CETM01076520.1_pt1 | contig 32031 bp, 29 predicted proteins | sample 361451 | NCBI WGS metagenome assembly CETM01 (sample SAMEA2622690, study PRJEB7988) | marine metagenome | isolation source: saline water (ENVO:00002010), including
CGAGTTTCAGTCTTACATAAGAGATGTGTGTAATAAATTAAAGAAATTTTTTAAAAATCTTTTATTATTTATATGTTTTTTAAATTAAACTATACTATTATGATTATCAAAATATGTTAAAAAATAAGGATCAGAAATATACTTTAAAATTAACTAAATATTTGTATTCTCTTAAATATAATTCCATTCCTAAATCTACAATTATAAAAGCAAAAGATTTAATTGTTGATTTTGTAGGTTATTCTTCAAGATCTGTAGATGAAAAATCTGCAAAAATCTTACAAAATTTAACTTCAAAATTTGGAGGAGCTGGGAACTCGGTAATTATTGGGACTAAACAAAAAACATCTCCAGTATGGGCAGCACTTGTTAATTCAGCAATGGGACATATGACTGAAATTGATGATACTCATCATGGATCTCAATCTCATATGGGTGAAGCAGTAATAGCAGCAGCATTAGCTACTGCAGAAGATTGTAATGCAGACGGAAAAACAGTTTTAAAAGCCATTATATGTGGATATGAGTGCGGTATAAGGGCGGGTTTAACTGTTATGCCTTCTCATTATACTTTAGGATGGCACCCAAGTGGAACAATGACAACTTTTGGAGCAGCAATGTCTGCAGGAATTACTTTAGGCCTATCTTTAGATCAATTATTGCATAGTCTCGGAATAGCAGGAACACAAGCTGCTGGAAATTTTATTCATTTAGGCAGCAGAGGAATGACAAAAGATTTAAACCCTGGGAAGGCTGCTGCAAATGGTGTTTTAGCTGCATATTTAGCAAAAGATGGGTTTACATCTTGTAAAGACGTTTTTGAAAATTCTAGAGGTTGGACAAAGCTATATACTAAAAAAAGCAATCTAAATAAATTATTAAATAATTTAGGAAAATCTTTTTTTATTGAAGAAGTTGTTCACAAATTATATCCAGGATGTTATCATCTTCATACAGCAAGAGAAGCAGCGAGACGTTTAGTTGACCAAAAAAATATCAATTACACTGACATAAAAAAAGTAATAGCTAATATATATCAAATAGGTGCTCTTTATACAGATGATCCAAAACCATGGGCTAAAGGTAAAGGACTTCATGGTCCTAGATTTAGTGCACAATTTCAAATTGCATTAGTCTTATGTGAAGGCATTAAAGGATTATGGAAATCTTACGATGATAAATATGTTTACAAAAAACTTAATGATAAAAAAATTAGAAAACTCATGAAAAAGATTGTCATAATACATGATGATACTATGCAAATGTCATGGCCTAATGAGTTAGTTTCTTCTGTTGAAATTAAATTAAAATCTAATGAAAAATTTAAAAAAAGTTTGACCTTACCTAGGGATGAAAAAGATCCAGAAATAGATGATAGTATTGAAAAAAAATTTAAAATTGTAGGTAAGCTCATATTTAGTGATAATCAAATAAACAAAATAATGAAAGATATATCCTTATTAGACAGAAAGAAAAATATAAAATCTATATCTAAAAAATTACAGTCAATCTAAAAAATAAATATTTCAATGATTTAGAGATTTATTAGAATATTTTTCTATATTAAAGAAAATAAAAGAAAAATCTTATATTCTATTCACAAAATATTACCAAATTTTAATAAATTTTTTTCAATCAATATTAATTAACTCTTTGTATCTTTAAGTATTTTATTTATTGTATTTGTTATTATAATATTTTTAAAGGAGATATTTATGAAATACACAAAAGTATTTTTTTATTTAGTTTTTATTTCAATTTTTTCTTCTAATGCATTTGGATTAGAAATTACTGTAGGAACTAAACAAGAGCCAACATCGATAGATCCTCATTATCATAACTTTACACCTAATGATGCAGCAGCATTATCATTTTTTGATCCGTTGGTATATTTAGATAACCAACAAAGTCTGCAAGCTGGATTAGCTGAAAGTTGGGAATCTGTAGATGACTTAACTTGGATAATTAAATTAAGAAAAGGAGTAAAGTTTCATGATGGCAGTGACTTTGATGCTGATGATGTTATTTATACAATGTTGAGAGCTCCTGATGTACCTGAAAGTCCATCATCTTATGCTCAATATATTAGGGGTCGTGCTTATGAAAAAATAGATTCTCATACTATTAAAGTTACAACTGACAAACCTAATCCATTGTTTCCTAATTTAATAGCAAATGTTCAAATAATTTCTTCAGATTTAGGGGATAATGTTTCGACAAATGATTTCCATGATGGAAAAGCTATGATTGGAACTGGGCCTTACAAATTTGTAAGCTGGACTCCAGGAGAAAAATTGGTAATGGAAAAAAATCAAAATTATTGGGGTGAAAAAGCTCCTTTTGATAAAATTACTTTGCAAACTATTAAGTCTGCTCCAGCAAGAAGTGCTGCGCTACTTAGTGGTGAAGTAGATATGATCGATTCAGTTCCTTTACCAGATTTAGAAACGCTTGGGGCTGACTCTGGTATAACAATCAATGAAGGTATTACTGCTAGAACTATTTATCTTCATTTTGATCAATTTAGAGAAAACTCTCCTTATGTTACCGGAGTTGACACAAATCCTTTAATGGATGCAAGGGTTAGAAAAGCAATCTCTATGGCAATTGACAGAAAAGCAATTGTTAAGAGTGTTATGCAAGGTAAAGCCGTTGCAGCTGCAGCAATACTTCCCCCTAATTACAGCGGTGTTCCTCAAGATTTAAAAGTTGAAAAATATGATCCTGAAGGTGCTAAGAAATTGCTTGCTGAAGCAGGTTTTCCAAATGGATTTGGATTAACAATTCATGGACCTAATGATCGCTATGTAAATGATGCAAAAATTGCTCAAGCAGTTGGACAAATGTTAACAAAAATTGGCATTGATATGAAAGTTGAAACCATGCCAAAGTCTGTTTTCTTTAAAAGTGCCTCAAGAGGTGGACCTGATGGAACGCCTCAATACAGCTTTATTTTAGTTGGTATTACATCAAGTACTGGTGAAGCATCTGGTTCTATTTTACCTATTTTACTTTGTTATGATAAAGAAAAAGGTTATGGATCTGCTAATAGGGGACGTTATTGTAATCCAAAAGTAGATGATATGTATACTGAAGCAATGGCTACTGTTGATGATTCTAAAAGAGAAGGATTATTGCAGGATATAATCCGTATCACTCATCGTGAGGATTATGGTATATTGTTCTTACATCACCAAATTAATTCTTGGGCGACAAGAGGTAATATAGGTTATAATGCAAGAACAGATGAAAGAACCGTTGTTAGAGACATTTATTTAAAATAATTTTTATAATATAGGACGGCAATTATTGCCGTCCTCAAATTCTCATACAACTTATAATATTTTGTAATATAAAAAATGATCGAAGCAATTATTAGAAGGTTGTTCCACACAATTATAGTTTTGTTAGTTGTTTCTATAATTATTTTTGCGGGTATTTATGTAGTAGGCAATCCTATTGATTTATTGATTAGTCCAACCGCAACACAACAAGATATTGAAGATGCTATAAAAGCTTTAGGACTTGATAAGCCATTATGGAATCAATATTTTGATTTTTTGATTAACGCATTAAATGGAGATTTAGGAAAATCATTTATATTTAATATACCTGCAATTGAACTTATTTTATCTAAACTTCCGGCAACTCTTGAATTAGCATTTTTTGCTCTTTTTCTTGCTATCGTCATAGGTCTACCCCTTGGTTTAATAGCAGGCTTAAAAAGTGGGACTCTTATTGACAGAGTTATAATGACTGGATCTATATTAGGTTTTAGTGTTCCTACTTTTTGGTTAGGCGTGACTATGATAATGTTTTTCTCAGTTTATCTTGGCTGGCTTCCTCCTGGAGGGAGAGGACCTACTCAAGAATTTTTAGGTATGGAAGTAAGTTTTTTAAACCTTGATGGTCTAAAATATATACTTTTACCAGGAATAAATTTAGCTCTTTTTAAGATTTCACTAGTAGCTAGACTTGCTAGATCAGGCACAAAAGAAGCATTATTACAAGATTATGTAAAATTTGCTAGAGCAAAAGGTTTAAGTAATAATCGCATAGTTGTTGTTCATGTTTTAAAAAATATTTTAATTCCCATAGTTACTGTAATGGGGATGGAATTAGGTTCTTTGATCGCTTATGCTATGGTTACAGAAACAATATTTAATTGGCCAGGGTCAGGAAAGTTAATTATTGATTCAATTTATCTTTTAGATAGACCTGTAATAGTAGCTTACCTATTAATAATTACATCTATTATTATTTTTATAAACCTCCTAGTAGATCTAATATATAGTTTTTTAGATCCAAGGGTTAGAATAGAATAATAAAATGTCTAATATAAAAAAAAATTCTTACTCACCTTTTCAAATTTTTTTAGATAAATTTTTCGCTAATTATATAGCTGTTTTTGGATTAGTATGTTGCGTAATTTTAATATTAATAGCTATATTTGCAAATTTTATATCTCCACAAAATCCTTACGATCTTATGCAATTGAATATTCTTGAAGGTAGATTACCGCCAGGTTCAACAAATATGGATAACACTTTAATATTTTATTTAGGTACTGATGATCAAGGAAGAGATATCTTGAGTGCTATTTTTTATGGTTTGAGAACAAGTTTTATTGTTGCTATAAATAGTGCGGCGCTTGCATTAATCATAGGATGTTCATTAGGATTATTTTCTGCATATATTGGTGGAAGATTTGATGATTTAGTCATGAGAATTGTAGATATACAATTAAGCTTTCCACCAGTTTTAATTGCATTAATTTTCTTAGCTTTATTTGGACAAGGAGTTGATAAAATTATTTTAGCCTTGATAATTACTCAATGGGCATATTATGCAAGAACAATTAGGGCAACCTGTATTGTTGAGCAAAATAAAGAATATGTTGAAGCGGCAAAGTGCTTACAATTAACTCGATTTAGAATTTTATTTATACATATTTTACCAAATTGTATGCCACCACTTATAATTGTAGTTACAATGAGAATAGCTTATTCAATTATGTTAGAGGCAACATTATCTTTTTTAGGATTAGGTTTACCTATTACTGAGCCATCTTTAGGGCTTTTAATTGCAAACGGATTTGAATATATGCTTAGTGGTAAATATTGGTTAAGTTTCTTTCCGGGCATAGCTTTATTGATAACAATCGTATCTATAAATTTAGTCGGCGATCACCTTAGAGATATACTTAATCCTCGATTAGAAAGGTAATTTGATAGAGTATATATGTTGCAAAATAATTTTGATAATGAAAATGTTTTATTAAATGTTCAGAATCTTAAAACCTATTTTTATACTAAATTAGGTATTTTAAAAGCTGTAGATGATATTAGTTTTAAACTTCATTCAGGTCAAATTATGGGTTTAGTAGGTGAATCAGGTTCTGGTAAATCTGTTACTGGATTTTCTATATTAGGACTTATTGATAGCCCAGGCAAAATAGTTGGTGGAGACATATTTTTTAAAAAAAAAAATTTACTTAAATATTCAACAAAAAATATAAAATCGCTAAGGGGCAACAAGATTTCAATGATATTCCAAGATCCTTTAATGACATTAAATCCTGTTTTAAGAATTGATACTCAAATGTTAGAAGCCATTTATGCTCACAATCCAAAAATTTCAAAAAAAGATGCAACTAAAATTTGTATAGAAAATCTTGAAAAAGTAGGCATTCCGTCAGCGGAGCAAAGAATGAGATCATACCCTCATGAATTTTCAGGTGGCATGAGACAGAGGGTTTGTATTGCCATTGCTCTATTAAACAAACCTGAATTGATTATTGCTGATGAGCCGACAACTGCACTTGATGTAACCATTCAATCTCAAATTTTATATCAAATGCAAGAGTTAATCAAAATAACTAACACTGCAATGATATGGATAACACATGATCTAGCAGTAGTTTCTGGTTTAGCAGATTTTATTTCTGTTATGTACGCAGGAAAAATAGTCGAGCAAGGAAAGCTTAATGATGTTTTAGAAACTCCTTCACATCCATATACAAAAGGATTAATTTCAAGCATACCTGGCGAAAATAAAAGAGGAATGAAAATACCTCAAATACCTGGTGTAACACCATCACTTATAAATCTACAAGATGGTTGTTCATATTATGAAAGATGTGAAAAAAAAATAGATATCTGCAATAAAAAAGAACCAAAATTTAAAGAAGTTAAATTTGGGCATAATACAAAATGTTACAATCATTATTAGAAATAAAATGACAGACAAAGTACATCTAGAGGTTAAAAATATATCCAAATTTTTTATTAAAGGAGATAATTTATTCGCAAATATTACAAGATCTTTAGGTGTTGGAAGAAAAATTGAGAAAGTTATTGCTTTAGATAATGTAAGCTTAAAAATTAAAGAAGGAGAAATAGTTGGACTCGTTGGTGAATCAGGTTGTGGAAAATCTACATTAGGAAGAATCATTTCTGGAATATTATCTCCAACCAAAGGAAAAATTTTATATAAAGGAATAGAATATAATAAATTATCAAAGGATGAATCTTTAAAAATACAGATGGTTTTTCAGGATCCTTTTGCTTCATTAAATCCTAGAATTAGAATAAAAAAAATTATAGGAGAAGCTCCTTTAATGCATAAATTAGTATCAAAAAAAAAAATAGATCAACATGTAGAAAAAATAATGTTTCAATCTGGATTAGACAAAAAATTTGTCCATAGATTTCCTCACCAATTTTCTGGCGGTCAAAGACAAAGGATTGGTATTGCAAGAGCTCTTGCTGTCTTCCCACATTTGTTAGTTTGTGACGAACCTGTTTCTGCTTTAGATGTTTCAATACAGGCACAAATAATAAATCTTTTTATGAAAATTAAAAATGAAATGAATATTTCATATCTATTTATTAGCCATGATATTGGGGTAATAGAACATGTTTCAGATAGAATTTTTGTTATGTATTTAGGTAGAATTATTGAATCTGGACTAACATCAGATGTGATTAATAATCCTAATCATCCATACACACAAGCTTTGTTAAGAGAAGCGCCTAAAATAAAAAATTACAATCAAAAATTCAAAACTATAGAAGGTGAGATACCTTCTCCTTTAAATCCACCTAGTGGATGCCATTTTCATCCAAGATGTTCTCAGGCTATGGATATTTGCAAAAAAATTAAACCAGAATATAAGAAAATTTCTGAAAATAAATTTTCAGCTTGTCATTTAAACGATATTTAAATTTATTCAGATAAGTTTTTTAATGTAACAAATTTTAAAGGAGGGCGTGCTCTTAAAACACCTATGTCGTTTTCTTTTTTATTTAGTATTTTGCTTAAAATTATAGTCAAAGAGTTTGAACATTGACGACCTTGACAATTTCCCATTCCTATTCTTGTAAATAATTTAATTTGATTTGGTCCAAAAGCACCATTTTTAATTGCTTTCTTTATATCATTTACTTTAACATTTTCACATCTGCATACTGTTAAATTATTATTAAAATTAACAAAATCTTTTCTTGGTTTAAATAAAACATCAATAAATTTTCTGCCTTGAATAATATTTTTATAAGATTTTCTTAATTTAAAAGTTAAAGAATCTCTTTCCTCTTTAGATATTATCTTAAATTTTTTAAGAATATTAAAAGCAACTATTTTACCATGTATTTTTGAAGCTTCCACCCCTATAACTTTGGTATTATCTCCACAAATTTGAAATTTTTCTTGATTTGTATTTCCCCATTCATCTGAAATTGGTTGCCAGCATAATTGTTCCTGATTCCATTTGTGCTGTATTGAAACAGATTGTGAAATTATTATATTAGGAATGACGCCAAAATGCATAAATGCTATTTTTGATTTAATGTTATTTTTTTTATTATTTTTCCAATAGACTATTTTATCAAGTTTATTATTTCCTTCTAGCTCAATATTTTTAACATTACGTATAATTGGAACCTTATTTTTTTTCAACTCATTTAAGATCTCTATTCCTTTCCAAATTTCATAACTTTTGATTAATGCATTTGGAAGGTAAGGTAATGCTTTTAAGTATGAATGATAAGGCGTCATATCTAAAATTGCTTTTGGTTTAATTCCTGCTCTAGCAAATTGACAAGCTAATAATAAAAGTAATGGGCCTATACCTATAAGTACAGGTGACTCGGACGGTATTGTTCCAGAAGATTTGAGTAAAATCTGACCTGAACCTGCTAACATTACTCCTGGTAAAGTCCATCCTTTATAAGGAATACTTCTTTCTATAGTTCCAGTTGCTAAAATTATTCTTTGAGCTTTATAAACATAGTTTTTATTTTTAATAATCACACCAATTTCACAATCTTTAGATATATACCAAACACTTGAATTATTAATGTAATTACATTTACTTTTTTTAAATTCATCAATCAGATTATTTCCTAAAAAATAATCTTTATCAAAAATTTTTGTTTTAATATTATTATGATTATTAGCACTTCTATATATTTGCCCACCTGGAGAAGAATGCTCATCAAATAAATAAGTTTCTATTCCGTTATTAGATGAAATTATTCCAGAAGATAGTCCTGCAGGTCCACCACCAATAATTGCTAATTCAATTTTATTTATTTTGTTTGTCATTTTGAGTTTTAATATTCATTCCCGAAACTATTTTTATCATGCATGATTGCATGTTAGGAGTTCCATCTATTTCAACTAAACAATCATAACAAACTCCCATCATACAGTACGCTGACCTATTTTCATTTGATATTTCATTTTTTTTAAAAAAAGAAATATTATTTTCTAAAAGAGTTGCAGCTACAGTTTCTCCATTATTAGCTTTTATTTTTTTTCCATTAATATAGACATGAATTTTATTGATTGGCCAATTATCTAATTTTTTAAACATATTTAACTAAATCTTTTAAGAGATAAATCCTTCATTAATTCATGTTTTGATTTTCCAGATATCCACGATGATACTATTGAGCTATGAAGAGCACTTTGACTAACCCCACTATGAACACTAACTAGATAAATTTCTTTATTTAAAGGTGAACGATCATATATTGAGAAAGTATCTTTTGGCATTGGTCTCATTGCACCCCATGTACGAATAATTCTTAAATTAGAAAGTAAAGGAAAGGTTTTTAGAGCTTTTGAAGCAACTTCTTTAATTCCTTCACGTGTTACTTCAGTAGAAATTCCAACATCTTCTTTGATTTCGCCAAATAACAGATAACCTTCCTTTGTTTGTCTTATTGTATTTGTTAAAACAGGAAGAACTGGTTCAATTCTTTCTGATGCCAAAACTTGTCCTCTTATAGGTTCAACGGGGACATCTATTCCTACTAATGCGCCAAGTTTTTTATTTGAAATACCAGCAGCTAAAACTAATTTTCCTGAACTTATAATTCCCTTAGTAGTATTTATTATTATTTCTTTGTTTTTACTTTCAATATTATTTACCAAACAGTTAGATATAAATTCACCATTATTTTTTTTAAAACCAACTCTATAACTTTTAAGTAATGATAGAGGATCACAATCTCCATCATCCTTGCAAAAAGTAGCTCCTAATACACTTTTCCCAAGATTAGGAATCTCTGATTTAATTTGTTTTTCATCTAAAATTTCATAATCTGCAACACTTTCACCACCTAATTGTTTTATATTTTGCAAAAGTTTTTTTCTTTCTTCAACTTCTTTTTCATCAAGCAAAAGTTTAAAACCACCATCATTTACATAATTTACATCTATTCCGGTAAAATCTTTTAATTCATCTGATAAGTTTTTAAATAATTTTGAAGCTAGTAGTGCCCACTTTGCATAACTAACTAATTTACCCCCTTTTCCTTGAACCCATACTAGACCAAAAGTACCTGCTGAAGCTCTAAAAGATGAATCATCTCCATCGAGTATTGCAGTTTTTAAACCAAGTTTACTTAGTCCATAACCTATCGAAGAGCCTACTATTCCTCCTCCTACAACTACAACATCAAAAGATTTATATTGTTTTATGCTCATTTAATAAATTTACTATTTTCAAAAAATATTGCAGTGTTATTAATTATTTTCACAGCTTCATCAATTTGATCTTTATTTATTATTAGCGGTGGTAGCAATCTAATTACATTATCACCAGCAGTTACTGTTAGTAAATTATTTTTAGCTAAAATTTTTTGAAAATCTTTGTTAGAAACTTTACATTTCAATCCTATCATTAAGCCTCTGCCACGCACTAAACATAAAACTTCTTGATGCCTTTTTACTAAATCTTGTAATTTTTTAAAAAAATAATATGAATTTTCTTTTACTTTTTCTAAAAAATTTTTATCAATTTCTTTTAAAACGGTATTAGCAACTGCCATTGCAAGCGGGTTGCCACCCAGAGTTGTTCCATGAGAACCAATTGTTAAAGATGAGGCAATTTCAGCTTTTGCCAAACATGCAGCAACTGGAAAGCCGGACCCCAATCCTTTTCCTGCAGCTACTACATCTGGCTCTATGTCTGCCCATTCATATGAAAAAAAATCACCTGTTCTTCCAATTCCTGTTTGCACTTCATCAAAGAAAAGTAAAATTTTTTTCTCATCAGCTAATTTTCTTAAATTTTTCAAATAGTCTTTTGAAGCAGGTTTTATACCACCTTCACCCTGTATAGGTTCAATAAAGATTGCCGCAGTATTTTCATTTATTTTTTTTTCAACTGCTGAAATATCATTAAATTTAACTTTATCAAAACCGTCTAGAACTGGCTCAAATCCTTTAACTAGTTTTTCTTGACCACCAGCAGATATCGCACCGAGCGTCCTTCCATGAAATCCATCTTCTGCAACAATAAATCTATATTTATTTTTTTTATTCCTATCTTTAAAATATTTGCGTATCATTTTGATTCCAGTATCAACTGCTTCAGCTCCAGAATTACAAAAGAAAACTGAATCAGCAAAAGTTCTATCAACAAGTTTCTTTGCAACCAATTGATTTTCATCTGTTTTAAAAATATTTGAACAATGCCACATTTTTAACGACTGCTCATTTAGAGCATTTATCAATTTAGGATTACAATGACCTAATGCTAAAACTGCCACTCCAGAAACAAAATCTAAATATTTTTTTTCATTTTGATCATAAACATAAGCACCATCACCTTTTCTTAAAACAATGTCTAGTTTATTATAAGGATCTATAAGAGAATTTATCATAAAATTTTAATCCATTATAAACTTAATTTTATTATTGTTAATTTATTTTTTTTAAATAAAATATATATATGTATCGAATAGGAATTGATGTTGGTGGAACCTTTACTGATTTTACTCTTGAGAATCATTATAAAGGAGAAACTTTTTATCACAAGATTCCCACAACAATTCATGACCAATCAATAGCTATTAATGAAGGGATTAAATTTTTTATTAATAAACTAAATATTGCTTCTAGTAATATTTCACATCTTGCTCACGGGACTACAGTTGCTACAAATATTATCATTGAACGTAATGGAACTAAGACTGCTCTTTTAACCACCAAGGGTTTTAGGGATATAATTGAAATAGGAAGACAAAATAGACCAAATTTATATGATTATTCTATTAAAAAAACACCTCCTCTTATTTCAAGAGAATTAAGAAATGAAATAAACGAAAGAACTTCATCAGAAGGTAAAATTATTCAAAATATAAAAAATGAAGAAATTGAACGTATAATTAAATCAATTAATTCAAAAAAAGTTGAAAGTATTTCAGTTTGTTTAATACATTCATATAAGAATTCTAAAAATGAAAAAAAAATAAAAAAAATTATAAAAAAATTAAATAAAAATTTATATATAAGTTTATCACATGAGGTATTACCAGAGTTCAGAGAATACGAAAGATTTTCTACAACAATATTAAACTCATATATTGGTCCTAAAATGGTAAATTATTCTAATAATTTTATAAAAAAAATAAAATCTTTAGGCATTAAAATTAATCCATATACTATCCACTCAAACGGTGGATTGATGGCACATAAAGAAGTCCAACTTTATCCAGTAAAAACTTGTCTATCAGGACCTGCAGCTGGTGTAATAGGTTCTGTTGAAGTGGCAAAAAAAGCTGGATATAAAAATATAGTAACATTTGATGTTGGTGGAACTAGCACAGACGTTGCATTAGTTTTGGACTCAAAACCAATATTCACAAACGAAAGATTGGTTGATGGATTTCCAATTAAGATGCCAATGCTTGACATTCAAGTTATTGGTGCAGGTGGCGGTAGTATAGCTGAAGTAGATGAATTTGGTGCATTAAAAGTAGGGCCTAAAAGCGCTGGTGCCAAACCGGGACCTGTTTGTTACGGTTTGGGAGGGACTCAACCAACGTTAACAGATGCTAACATGGCCCTAAAAAGACTAAGCTCAAATAATTTTTTGGCTGGGCGTATAAAATTAAATTATTCTGAATCTATATCTTCAATTAATAAAAAAATTTCTAAACCTTTAAAAATTAAAAATGAAAAAGCGGCATATGGTATTATAAAAATTGCAGTAACAAACATGAGTAGAGCAATTAGATCGGTTTCAACTGAAAGAGGTCTTTCATTAAATAAATTTTCATTATTTTCTTATGGTGGCGCAGGTTCTTTACATGCTTCAGAAGTTGCTCTGGAATGTGGGTTTTCTAAAGTAATAGTCCCTCCTGAACCTGGTACCATGTGTGCTAAAGGAATGCTTTTATCAGATATTAGTCGGGATTTTGTTAGAACCGATGTATTTATAATTAATCAAAATTCTTGGACTGCAGTTATAAAAATTTTTAATTCAATTTTTAAAGAATTGAAAAATTGGCTTAAAATAGAAAAAACAAATATTAAAAATTGTAAATTAAGTACTTTTATAGATGCAAGGTATAAAGGACAAAATCATGAACTTAGAGTTGATTTTAATTTTGGCAAAAATATATTAAGTTATAATAATTTTATTAAAAATTTTAAAAAAATGCAAAAAATATACTACGGGTATGATATTCCAAATAGAGAAATAGAGTTAGTAAATTTTCGTTTACAAATATCAAAGAAAACTGAAAAAATTATAAATAAATTTTCAAATAAAAATGTTTCAATAAAACAATCAATAAAAGAAGTTAGAAATGTTTATTTTGGATATAATAATTATGGATGGAAAAAAACAAATATATATGATCGAAATAAGTTGCCAATAAATAAAAACATTAAAGGTCCAGCTATAGTTGAGGAAATGAGTTCTACAACTTTAATTTTACCAAATCATAATTTTAAAATAGATAAATTTGGAAATTTGATAATAAATATTCTTAATGGTTAAATTTAAAAAAATCTACGATCCTATTGAAATGGAAGTATTTACAAATAGACTTCTTTCAATAACGAATGACATGGGAAACATACTTATAAGATCATCTTTTTCAACTAACATAAAAGAAAGAAAGGATTGCTCAACTGCTTTATTTGATAGCAAAGGAAGATGTATAGCACAAGCAGCTCACATGCCAATGCATTTAGGCTCATTGTTAGGTAGTGTAAGAGCAGTAAAAGCAAATTTTTCAAATGAAAATATATATGATGGAGATGTTTTTATTTGTAATGATCCGTATTTAGCCCAGGGTACTCATATGCCAGATATTACAATTGTAACTCCAATTTTTATAAATAAAAAATTGGAATTTTTTGCAACAAATGTCGGACATCATTCAGATGTCGGTGGAGCAGTTCCTGGCTCTATTTCAAATAAATCAAAAACTATTTTTGAAGAAGGAATAAGAATTCCTCCAATTAAAATTAAAAATAAAGGGAAAATCAACAATGATCTTTTTAATATAATTATTATTAATACTAGAGAACCAGAAGAAAGAAAATTAGATCTTGATGTTCAGATTGCTACAAATGAAAAAGCTAAATCTTTGATTTTTGATCTTTTAGCAAACACAAGTTTAAAATTAATTAAACAATCAATAGAAGATATTCTCAACTACACAAATTTAAGAATAAAAAAACAATTTAAAAAACTAAAAAAAGGAGAATATTCTTTTACTAGATTTATGGATCATGACGGATACGGAGGTGAGAAAGTTAAAATATCTGTAAATGTTAAAATTATGTCTGAAGAAATTATTTTAGATTTTTCTAAATCTTCAAAACAATCAAGAGGTGGATTAAACTTACCCCCTAATGGCCTTGAAGCAACATGTTATTATGCTGTTAAATCTTTAGTAGATCCTGAAATTATGCCTAATAGTGGATTCTATGAGTCTATTAAAATAATTACAAAAAAAGGTACAATTACAGACCCACTTTTTCCGGCTGCTGTAGGTTCAAGGGCTATAACAGCAAATAAAGTTGCAGGTGCTATTTTTGGTGCTATGTCAAAAGTTATTAAAAAAGATAGAGTGATGGCTTCTAGCTCTGACACAGTTCCTGCAATAGTTTTATCTGCAATGGATAAAACTGATAAAAATGCTTTTGTTTACATGGAAACTATCGGAGGAGGTCATGGAGCAATGTTTAATTCTGATGGAATGGATGCAACTCATGTTCATACTTCAAATACTTCTAATTTACCAGCTGAAGCCTTAGAAATTGAATATCCATTAATGGTTGAAGAATATGCGCTAGTTAACAACTCTGGTGGTTCTGGCGAGTTTAGAGGGGGCTTAGGTATCGCTAGACAAATTAAAACTCTTAAAGATAACACTATTTTTACAGTTAGAGCTGATAGTCATAAATATGGCGCTCCAGGAGTTTTTGGAGGAAAAGAGGGCGGAAAAGCTAAACTGTATTTAAATTACAAAACAAATAAGGAAAAAATACTTTCAAGTAATACTTCTTATTTATTAATAAATAAAAATGAAAGTATTAGAATGCAAACTCCAGGAGGTGGAGGTTTTGGAAAATGTTCAAAAAGATCAATAAAATACCTTCATACTGATTTAAAAAATCAAAAAATTATGAAAAATAAAATAAAAAAAGATTTTGGTAAAAGAGTATTAGATCAAGTCAATAAGTTTAAATTGCCAAGATAACAGAAGGCTAGGTAAAGAGCCTTGAGAGATTGTTAAAAGAAGTTTTCAAATAATATTTTTAATCTTAACAATCAATAATAGTCAAAAATTGAGTCCATAGTGATCCATAAAAGATCCGTAGTCTGGCGCTCTATCCAATTGAGCTACGGACGCTTTCAAATTATTTATATTAATATATAATAACATCATTTAATTAAAATGTTATAAATTTAATAACATAATGAAAGTTATAATAATAATTTTTACCTTTATAATTAGCCTTAGTTCGTATGCCGAAAAAGGTGCAGTCACAGGTTTGGATCTACCTAGATTTGTTTCTTTAAAATCAAACGATGTGAATTTAAGAGTTGGTCCAAGTATTAACTACCCAATCGAATTAAAATATATTCAAATTAACATGCCAATTGAAATAATTGATGAGTTTGATAACTGGAGAAAAATTAGAGATCATCAAGATAACATTGGGTGGCTTCATAAAAGCCTAATTAAAGGTAATAGATTTGTTTTAGCTGGAAATAGTGAAATTAAAAACAAAATTAAAGTCTTAAATAGACCTGAGGGGAATATTGTCGGTATTATTGAAAAAAATAATATCCTAGAACTCAAAATCTGTTTGCAAAAATGGTGCAAAATTAGCATCAATAATCTTAGTGGTTGGTTGAAAAAAAATGAAATTTGGGGGGTTTATGAAAGTGAAATATACAATGAGTCTTTCTTTCAACCTCTAATTGATAAATATTGGAAAATTTTAGATGATAATTTGTCAAATTAATATGGCTGGGGCGGCAGGATTCGAACCTGCGAATGTCGACTCCAAAAACCGATGCCTTACCGCTTGGCGACGCCCCAATTAGATATCCCTATACAATATTTACAATAAATAAGTCAAATTTCTTCTATTTAGTAATATAGTTATTTTCTACAACTTTTGACCATAATGATGGAAATCTCTCTTTAAAAATTAATAATGATTCATCAGCATTTTTTTTTGATTCAAATGCAGAAAATATACAAGATCCACTACCTGTTAATCTTGAAAAAATTATATTTGGAAGACTTCTCATAAATTTTAAAAGATTACTTATTTCGGCAAATTGTTTTTCTAAGATTAATTCAAAATCATTACCTATATCATCCTCATTGATTTCATTAATATCATGATCTTTATTATAATTTAAATTGTGTATATTTATTTTATTGTACATTTCTTTAGTAGAACAATTTTGAGAAGGTTTAATAAGAAGAAAGTAATATTTAGGAAAATTTTTTTTAATAATTACATTTCCTATTTCTCTAATTAAAGAGTCGTGATTATTAATAAAAAAAGGAACATCAGCACCTAATGATGAAAAATTTTTATTATTTAAACCTTCAGGATTTAATCTTTTTAAGATCCTTATTACAGCAGCAGCATTTGAAGAAGCAGATCCCAAACCTGACATTATAGGTATATTTTTTTTTATGGTAAATGCATAATTTGGTTTCTCAAGATTTAGCTTGGAAAAAATTTTCTCCACTATACAATCTTCAAATCTGTTATTTGGTGGAGAAAATTGACCAATATATTTAACACTAAATTTAGAGTCTTTTTCTGCAATTACTTCATCAAATAAATTTATAAGAGTAACACCACTTCTTATATTATGATATCCGTTTTCTCTTTTGCAAACAATTTTTAGAAATAAATTAAGTTTTGCAGGTGATAATTCAGAAATTTCACTTTGCATCTTGTTCACTTAATTTATTTATTATTTTTTCTATAATTTCATCTTCAGGAGAAGCAAGATCCTTAGCCTGACGCCATAAATATTTTGCTTCTCTTTTTCTATTCATTGCAAAATAAATATCACCAAGATGATCTAAAGAAATTGCTTCCCCAGGAACCATATCAATAACCTCTTCCATTAACTCAGCTGCTTTTTCATAGTCATTTTTTTTATAATAAGCCCAAGCCAAACTATCTAAAATATAATAACTATCTGGATTTGCATTATAAGCATCTGTTAACATAACAAAAGATTCATTAATTCTGACATCTCTCTCTATCCAGCCATAAGCTAAATAATTTAACACATCAGGTGAGTCCCTTTTTATTTTCAAAGACTCTAAGAAATCTAACTCTGCTTTTTCCCAATTATCAGATCGTTCATAGCAAATACCTCTGAGGTAAAAAATATACCAAACATCTTTTTTATTTTTTTGAATTAAATCAGAATATAAAACAATCGCCTTTTCATATTTTTTTTCTACACGGTAAAAATCAGCTAAAATTTTTTTTAGTTCATAATCTTTTTTATTTTTATTAAGAATATATTTTATTTTATCTTCAACATCTTCATAATCATTTTCCCTAGAATAATTGAATGCAATTTGTCTTTGAGCATCTAAATAAAAATTACTATTTTCAGGAATTTTTAAGAATGTTGACTCAGCAAACAAATAATTTTCAACCATTTGCAATAATTGCCCTTTGATAAAAATTGCTTCATAGTTAAAACTATTTAACAAGATGGATAAAGAAGTATAAAAAAGTAAAAAATTATAATTTCTTGAGTATTTTAAATCACTAGCAGAATAAGAAGTTCTTACAATTTCAAGAAAAGAACTGCTAATATCATTTTTTGTTTTAATATTTTTATCATTAAAAAACAGGAATTGAAATAATTCATTTTCATTTTCACTTTTATCTAAGCTTAGTTCTTGAAGCTTATTATTATCACTTGTGTTAATTGCTTGTACCATAAGAACTAATTTAGCTTCTTGATTATTAGGATCTATTGAATGTATTCTACTTGCAATATTTACCGCGAGTCTAATATTTTCTTTAACAACTGCTGAAATAAGCTCGTCTAAGAAATCACTGTTATATTGTTCGTTTTGTTTTTCGTTATATTGAAATAAAACCTCAGTAAAGTCATAATTATTAAATGCAGTCTGCGAAATTAAAAATGATGAACTAGTTGATGCTAAAATAGTTTTACAAAATAGTAAAATATTCAAATAAAATAAAATTTTATAGTTTTTTATCATTTCAAAATAACTTATTATAACTTATCAAAAATAATTAATTTAATTTTTAAATGTTTCAATCAAATAAAGAATATATAGATTTTTTGATATCATCTGGCGTGCATACTTTTTTGCAAGAAAAACCAAATAATCTTCATGAAAGAGGGCAAATTAAGGATGAAACATTCAAAAAAAAAGGCATTAAAAAACTTGAAGAAATTACAGAAATTAATCAGTTAATTACATTGATTACAAATCATAACAGCTCTCTAAAAAAAACTGCAAAAAAACTAGTCTTATATGATGGAAACTTGAAATCGAAACTAATGATAATTGGCGAGGGTCCAGGAAAGGAAGAGGATGAAGCAGGTATTCCTTTTGTTGGAAGGGCTGGGCAGTTACTCAATAAAATGCTCTCAGCTATAAATTTAAATAGAAAAGATGTTTATGTTACAAATGTTGTACCTTGGAGACCACCTCAGAACAGAACTCCAACAGATGATGAAATTTTAGAATTTTTACCCTATTTACAAAGACAAATTGAAATTATTAAGCCTAAATTTATTTATTTATTAGGAGCTACTGCTGCAAAAGCTATATTATCAACCCCAATAAGCTTAGGAAAATTAAGGGGTAGATGGTACGAATATAAAACTGTTAATATGAAAAGGTCAATAAATGTTTTGGTTTCATATCATCCAGCTTTTTTATTAAGATCACCCAATTTTAAGAAAGAGGCTTGGAGTGATTTGCAAATGTTACAAAAAAAATTAAATGATTAATAATTTTTGTAAACAGCAATTTTTGATATTTTGTTTTTTATTTTTAAGTAAATTTTGTTACGCATTTGAAATCTCTGTAGCAGAAAAATATAAAAAAATTTTTACAAAAGATATATTGACAGAAAATGATCTCAAAAATTACCAACTAATTTATAACTTCCAAAAAAATTGCAAATGGAAAAGTGCAAATAAGCATATTTTAAAGATTTCAAATAAATTATTAATGGGTCATATTTTAGCTCAACGCTATCTTCATCCCAAATGTTATCGTTCAAAATATTTGGAATTATATTATTGGTTAAAAAAATATAATGATCATCCTCAAGCAAAAAGAATTTATAGGTTAGCAATTAAGAGAATGCCCAAAGGTTATAAAAGTCCAGTTAAACCAGTAAAACCAACCGGCATAGTCGGTGATAAAAATATAACTAAAAAATCAACAAAATATAAAAGTTCCAAAAAACTCTCTAAAAATCAACGCATTGAAAAACAAAAAATAATTAATGCAGTGAAATCAAGGGTCAATAAAGGCTGGCCGACAGGTGCAGTAAAAATTTTAAAACAGAGAGATGTAGATATCCTTCTTGATCAAGTAGAATTAGATCAACAAAAAGAATTGATAGCCAAAGGATATTTTCTAGCAAATAAAAATGAATTGGCTATTAAGTTTGCTAGTGAAGCATTAGTAAATTCATCCATGCAAGTACCTTATGCAGCATGGACCGCTGGATTAGCTTCTTGGCGATTAGAAAAATATGAACAAGCAGCTGACTTTTTCTCACTATTTTCAATCAGTTTAAAGGATGATGCTTGGCATCAAACATCTGGAAGTTTTTGGGCAGCAAGATCTTATGCAAAACTAGGGGATTATAATAGTATAAATTTTTGGTTAAAACGTGCATCACAAAACTCAAATAGTTTTTATGGAATGCTTGCTCTTGAAATATTAGGTGTAAACAAAAAAATAGAATGGGAATCAAAAAAAGACCTTAATACTTTAAATAGTAAATTATTAAATCTAGCTAGTGGCAAAAGACTGCAATCATTAATTCAGGTTGGTTTTATTGATGAATTAGAAAAAGAAATAATTCATATAAATTCTGTATTAAATAAAGATATAGCTACAGAGTCAATAAATATTGCTCAGCATTTTAATTTGGCATTTACTCAATTAAAAATTGTCAATAAATTAGAGCAATTTGGTTTGCCATTAAATACAAATTTATATTATCCAACTCCTTTATGGCAACCAAGAGGTGGTTTTAGTATAGATAAAGAATTAATTTATGCCTTTATTCATCAGGAGTCTATGTTCAACGCCTCAGCCAAAAGTAATCAAGGTGCAGTTGGATTAATGCAAGTATTACCTTCAACTGCAAAATTTATAACTTCTAGCAAAGATGTAAAAAGAAATAATGCAGATATTTTAAAAGTACCAGAGATAAACTTAGAGGTAGGGCAAGAATATATTGAGTATCTTCTGAATTTAGAAATTGTTTCAAACAATTTAATCTATTTAGCCGCTGCATATAATGGAGGTCCGGGAAATTTAAAAAAATGGAAAGAAGAAACAAATTTTTTAGATGATGCTCTATTCTTTATGGAAAGCATCCCCTCAAGAGAAACACGTTGGTTTATTGAGAAAATATTAACAAAGTACTGGATTTATCAAAATAAAAATAATCAAGAAATGACTTCTTTAAAAATGCTAGCCAATGGCAAAGAACCACTTTATTAATTACCCATGGCTATTGATACTTCATTAGAATTTGTTCCTATCAACATTGCAGTTATAACTATATCTGATACTCGTACATTAGATACAGATACTTCTGGCGCATTTCTCAAAGAACGAATTAATTCTTTAGGACATAACTGTATTGAAAAACAGATTATTCCTGATGATAAAGAAATTATAAAAGAAACACTTCAAAAACTATGTAATCAAAATGAAATTGATTGTATCATAACTACAGGAGGTACTGGATTAACAGGCAGAGATACTACAACAGAAGCGGTAACTGAAATTGCTAATAAAATAATTGTTGGTTTTGGAGAATTATTTCGACAAATAAGTTTTTCTAAAATCGGAACGTCAGCAATTCAATCGAGAGCTCTTGCGGCTTTAATTAATACAACTTATGTTTTTTGTTTACCAGGTTCAAAAAGTGCATGTAAAGATGGTTGGGATGAAATTTTGAAATATCAGCTCGATATTAGGCACCGCCCTTGTAACTTTGTTGAAATAATGCCAAGATTAAGCGAAAAATAGTGCCTGATTTTTCTTTTGAAAATAGTTTCAAACATCCAGTCATTGGTCTTGATGAAGTAGGTCGCGGACCTTTGGCTGGACCAGTAATTAGTTGTGGATGTAGTTTTAAAATTTATAAAATTCAAAATCAATTTAAAGAATATATTGGAGATTCCAAAAAACTTTCTGAAAAAAAAAGAGAGGTATCTTTTAAATTTCTTCAAGGTTTAAAAAAAGATGGTATCCTTGAATACCATTTAGGAATTGCTAATGTAGAAGAAATTGATAAATTTAATATTTTAGAAGCAACTAAATTATCAATGAAGAGAGTTATTGATAAATTTGGTATTAAAAATGCTTATCTTCTGATTGATGGAAACTTTTCTTTAAACTATAAATCTTATAAAGAACAATCTATTGTAAAAGGTGATGATAGATCTTTATCAATAGCTGCAGCTTCAATTATTGCCAAAGTGCACCGTGATCGAATAATGAAAAAACTATCAATAAAATTTCAAGATTTTGGTTGGGAAAAAAATTCAGGATATGGAACAAAGATGCATATTGAAAATATTTATCGTTTAGGTCCAACAATGCATCATAGGAAAACTTTTGAGCCTATTAAGTCACTTATCCATAGCTAAAGATTCACTTTGTTGATAACTCCATTGACGAGATTCCATATCTCCTTAAAGATTCTTTTTAGATGTTTAAAAAGAATTCCATTTCTAAAGGCAATAGCCTTGAATTATTAAAAAAAATTCCAAACAAATCAATTGATTTAATTTTTGCTGACCCTCCCTACAATCTTCAACTTCGGGATACATTATACAGACCTGATCAAACAACTGTCGAAGCTGTCACAAATGATTGGGATAAGTTTGAAACCTATCAGGATTATGATGAATTTAGCCTAAAATGGCTAAAGGAATGTAAACGAATTCTTAAAGATGGTGGGGCTCTATGGGTAATCGGAAGTTATCATAATATCCTTCGCCTTGGAACATCCATACAGAATCTTGGTTTTTGGATACTAAATGACATTATTTGGCATAAAACAAATCCTATGCCAAATTTTCGTGGTACTCGTTTCACGAACGCACACGAAACATTATTATGGTGCACAAGTTCTAGAAAAGCAAAATACACTTTTAATTATCAAAATTTAAAAGAATTAAATGAAGGTAAGCAAATGAGAAGTGACTGGTATATTCCAATTTGTTCTGGAAAAGAAAGACTGCGAGAAGATAATAATCAACGTTCTCACCCCACACAAAAACCAGAGGCTTTGCTACACCGAATTATTTTATCTTCTACCAACGTTGGTGATACAATTCTTGATCCTTTTTTAGGATCTGGAACAACTGCAATTATGGCAAAAAAATTACAGCGTTATTTTATTGGTATTGAACAGGACAAAGAATACATTAAACTTGCTAAAAAAAGATTAAAAAATACTAAACCTTTACAAGATCATGTTGTTACAATTGAAAAGAGTAGAAAAGATTTACCAAAAGTTCCTTTTGGTGAATTAGTTGAGCAAGGAATAATTCCTCCTGGGGCAGTTCTTACTGATAAAAAAGAGAGGTACAAGGCAACTGTTAAAATTGATGGAAGTATTCAAATCAAGAATTTGTCTGGATCTATTCATCAAGTTGGAGCAAAAATTCAAGGTTTGCCAAGTTGTAATGGTTGGGATTTCTGGCATCATCTTAAAGACCCTTCAGATGATAGTATTCTTTTAGATGAAGTAAGAAGTAATTATAGAAATAAAAAAATTAACTAAAACCTATTCAGTTAGTGAAATTGTAACAGTAGGTTCATTAGGCCACATTCTGCAAGTGCCTCCAGCATCAACCGCACCTCCAACAGCAGTAGAAACATCAAAAGAAACTTTTATCTTTGGAGCTACAACACCAACTGTATAACTGGATGCAAGTGCATAAATCAGCTGCATTTGAGTAGTTTCAGGTGAGCCAACACTCATTGAGACTGCAGAACTTGGACTTGAATAGGCAATTGATATATTTCCACCAGATCCATAGCTTCCTGCATCAACAATTTCAAAGGTGGTATTGGTTTGCCCTGAAGTATCATCTTTTGTTCCTACATGCATAGTACTTGCATTTGCCTCTGTGCTACCATCAGTTGTACAAGTACCATTTGATCCATCAGTAACTGTTCCACTAATAGTAAAAGTTCTATCTAGAGTCACTCTTAAATGAGTAAATGTTGTGCCAATAGGCAGACCTGCTGTTGAACCAAATTTTGCAGCCTCTGCACCAGCTGACATACTTGCAATATTCACTCCTTGAGTTCCTGAGGCAACAGTAGTAGCGGTACCACATGTGACTTCAGTACATAGATCAACTTGTAACATTGTAACAGTATATGTATCAGCTTCACCAGAAGCGGCATGTAAATTATTTGAGAATAAAAACATTACAATAAAAGATAAAATGATTTTTTTCATTTAATTTGACCTTGCCATAACTACGCCAGTTCCCTCTGATTCAATTATTTGTTTATTTGACCTTCTAACAATACTTAAAAGTTCCATGCTCATATCAGTTTGAACAAAAGCTTCCTTACTTATAAAATTAGATGAGGCACTTTGATTGTTTTCTTTTGCCGGATACACAAACATTATCTTTGCAAAATTGTTAGTTCCGGAAATATTATTATCATCAAAGCCGGCTTCAACAATTAAGCTTGGTGTTAATTGCATTTCTAAACTTATTTTATCTCCTTTAGAATTTTTTGAATTTTTATTAGCTTCCCATTCATAATGACTAGCAACAATATTTAACCATGGTAAATAAGGAATTTGGCCTACTGCTGTTAGCTCATTGCCATCAAGTGTTCTTTCATTATAAGAACCGACTGATTGCGCTCCACTTAAAGCTGCATAGTAATTTGCCAAAACTTCAAAACTTGAAGATTTTAGTTCTAAACCTATGCTTGCTCTTGCATTGCCTTTTTCATCATAATCTAAAAATACATTTGCACCAGTTATTGAATTTTCACTATCTGAAAGTTTGCGATAACCAATTCCTATATTTGTAGATAATCTTCCATCACCACGTATTTTCTGCTCATTAAGTTGAAGTTGAATAAAAGTTGCATCAACACTATGATGTTTAGAAATTGGGCGAACAGTTACAATAGAAAATTCAGGTTTATAATCTTCACCCATATCAATTTGAAATTTAGTTTCTCCCTCACCATCTAAAAAATTTTCAACTGCAGAAGTTATGTTCTCAGTAAAGTTGTTTAATATGCTATCTTTTATTTTTTTTTCATCTCCTGCATATGCTGATAAAGGTAACAAAAGAATTATTAAGAATCTTAGGAAAAACATAATTAAATATATAAAATATTAATTAAAAATAAATATATTTTTTAATCTTTTTTTATATTTTTTATTGAAATACTCCAATCATCATCGAGGTGTTTTTCCCAATAAATCTTGTGAAATTGTCTTGTTATCTTACCTACACTGCCATTACCCACTTGTTTACCACTCACCTTAGTTATTGGCATAATTCCTCCAGCAGTAGATGTTGCAAATAATTCCTTAGCACTTTCCAATTCTTGGAGTGAGATAGATTTCTTCAAAATAGATAAATTTAATTCATTTGCTAAATCAAAAACAGTTTGTCTAGTAATACCTTCTAGAACACCATAATCTGGCGTAAATATTCCTGATTCATTAACACAGAAAATATTAAAACCTGGACCCTCTGTAATATTATTTTTTTCATCAATTAATATTGCAGTATCATTGCCGTTTTCATAAGCATTTAACATACCTTTTACTAAATCCATCCAATGATAATTTTTAATAGTCGGATCTACAGAACTTGGAGGAATTCTTTTAATATCAGTTAAAAGAACATCTAGTCCTTTTTCAAAATCGTCTTGCTTCAATATCCAGCCAAAAGGAACTGCAAAAGCCATCACACGTGGAGTTGCTTTTCTTGGATCTCTGTCAAAATTAGTTGAAATGCCTCTCGTTTGTATCATTTCTACATAAGCATTTTCTAAATTAGCTTTTTGAACACAGCCAGCTAAAATAATTTTTAACTCTCCACGACTAATTTGACAAGGCATACGCAACTTTTTCGTAGACTCAAAAAAACGATCAATATGTTTATCTAATCTAAAAAAACGTTCTTTCCAAACATGCACAACATCATATGTTGCATCTGAGCGAAGAAAACCCCAATCCAGTATAGATATTTTTGCTTCAGCAAGTGTAACAAAATCACCATCTATCCAAGCATATCCTTGTGGAAAATTTTCATTCATAATGTTTGTTTAATTAATATGAAAAGTTTAGTCTAGTAATATTAAAAAGTAATGGAATATTTAATAAATAACTTACCTGATAAATTTTTATTAATAATTATAGTGATTTTTTTTTCGGGTTTTATTCGTGGTTTTTTAGGTTTTGGATCAGGACTTATTACTATACCAATACTTTCATTTATATATTCCCCAATCTTTGCTGTTGTTTTTAATATTATTATTGAAATTCCAACAACTATTTATTTAACTTTTATTGGAATGAGATACTGTAAGTTTAAAGAAATTGCCCCTATGCTTTTTTCAATGATGTTAATGATACCATTGGGGACAATATTCCTTATTTCTATTGATGAGCAAATAATTAAAATCCTTATGTCTATTTTAGTTATTTTTTTTGTAGCACTGATTGCAAGTGGATGGCGCTTAAAATCAACTATCACTAAATACGTATTAATTGTAGGTGGTACAATCAGTGGTTTAATGCAAGGAAGTACTGGGATGGGCGGACCTCCATTTGCAACAATTCTTTTATCAAAAGGTGATAGTGATAAAGTAACTAGAGGCAACATTTTAATAATGTCTTCTGGAATTGTTATTAGCACAGTAATAAGTATGTATATTTTTAATCTTTTTTCTTTTGAACTATTACTTGCTGGAATAGTTGCCTCTCCTATATATTTATTAGCTTCTTACACAGGTTCAATTTTTTTTAATTCGTCGGGTAAGAAATATTTTAGAAATATTTCACTATTAGCTCTTGGAGCAATAGGTATTGTGACTCTTTTTAATAACTTATTTAACTGATTAGAGATTTTTCAATAATTTTTTTCATGACTGTTGGTAGCTGAGAATTAGTAAATTTAGAAATGTTGAGCCATTTCTGTTTTGGAAAATTTTTTCTTCTTACTTTTAAATAAAATATATCTGTATTTAAATCAAAGTGACTAAATGAATATAATAAAGTTTCTTTTCTATGAAATTTCTCATTAATTTTTTTTACTAAATTATCTTTTTTTAATAAATTTTTTTTCTCTACCCATGCATCGTTTGGAACCTCAAGCATTGAGGCTAACATTCCTCTTGAAGGTCGTGTCCTAACTAATATTTCCTCTTTTTCATTCATTAAGACATAAGCTCTAGTATATTTTTTAGGTTTTAATTTTTGTTTTTTTAATTTTATTGGAATTGTATTTTGAATGTTATTTTCATAACTTAAACAATTTTTTTTAATCTTACAAATTGAACAATTAGGATTTCTTGGAGTGCATATAAGCGATCCATAATCCATAAAAGATTGTATTAAATTTGAAGAGTTTTGTTTTGATAAAAAAAGATCTGCTTGAGTAGAGAGTTGTTTAATAATTTTAATTATGGGTTTATCAAATGCGTATAACCGAGAAAAGATTCTTTTAATGTTTGCATCAAGAGGCATAACAGAATGATTATACCCTATACCTAATATGGCCTTGGCAGTGTAATCACCAATGCCTGGTAGCGAGATAAGATCTTCATATTGATCTGGTATTTTACTGTTAAAATTTTTTTCAATTATTTTTGCTGCCTTTAATAGATTACGGGCACGAGAATAATAACCAAGACCTGACCAAAATTTTAATATTTTTGGTTCAGTTGTATTAGATAAATCTTTTATTGTGGGCCATTTTTTAATAAATTTTGCAAAGCGAGTTTTTACAGTTGCTACTGTTGTTTGTTGGAGCATATATTCACTAACAAAAACATAGTAAGGATTAGGTAAATTATTTTTTTCAATAAAACGCCATGGCAAATCCCTTTTATTTGTTGGATACCAACGAAGTAATGTTGAAATTATTTGTTTTTCCATGCGTATCTTATTGCTTTCACAGTTTGGTGGTATACATTTATATATAGCAATGAAATTTAAGAATACAGAGTCAAAAAGAACCTATGTCCCAAAAAAAATTGGAGAGACACTATCAAAAGTTAATAGAGTATACTCTAGTAAATTTGGCAAAATTGAATTCCTTATCATTTCTAGATGGCCTCAAATTGTAGGTAGTTTTTTTGCCGATCATAGTGAACCTGATAGAATTTCACGAATAATTAATGGTGAAAATGAATTGGGTGATCCTATATACAAAAATTTTTTACACGTAAGGGTTTCCCCAGCTGCTGCTCTTGAATTTCAACACTATAAAATGACTGTTATTGAGAAAATAAATAGTTTTTTTGGCTATATGGCTATTGAAGATTTGCGATTACAACAAAATTTTGTATCAAAAAAAATAAATCAAAACATAAAAAAAATTAATGAAACCAGTGTCAATAAAGAAGATAAAGAGATAATTAAAAATGAAATTAGTGATATACAAGACAAAGAACTAGAAAAATCTATTGTTAATTTAGGAGCATCTATTATGAAAGAGAATAAATAATGAGAAATTTTGTTTTTATAGTTTTTTTGCTCTTATCTAATTTATTCTTAACAAAACTAATATCAGCTAATGAAACCTCCGCCTTGGAAATAACAGAAGATGATTTTACTATTGGCAACAAAGATGCACCTGTTACAATCATAGAATATGCGTCAATGTCATGTTCTCATTGTGCTAACTTTCATACAAATACGCTTCCAGATCTAAAAAGTGAATATATTGATACAGGAAAAGTTCAGATGGTTTTCCGTGATTTTCCCTTTAATTATCCAGCTTTACTAGGAAGTATGATGTTACGATGCATTCCAGAAGATGTGAAATACGATTATATGAACGCATTATATCAATTACAAACAACTTGGGTAAGTAGAGACCCAAAAATTAGCAAAAAAGAGCTTTATAAAATTATGCAAAGCGGCGGTATGACGAAAAAAGAGTTTGATAGTTGTTATGGCAATATAGACAATGAAAACCTTATTTTAAAGGGTGTAATGGCAGCCCAAAAAGAGTTTAATATAAAATCTACCCCTTCATTTGTCATAAATGGAGATCTTATCGAAGGTGATAAAAGTATAAAAGAATTTAGACAAATCATTGATAAAATATTATCAGAATAATTAATGATAAAATTTAAAAAGCTTAAAGTTAAGGGCTTTAAGTCTTTCGTTGAGCCCACTGAAGTAATTATAGAACAGGGTTTAACAGGAATAGTTGGTCCAAACGGATGTGGCAAATCTAATCTTGTTGAAGCTTTTCGTTTTGTCATGGGTGAGTTATCCCCTAAACAGATGCGTGGGAGTGAGCTTGATGATGTAATTTTTAATGGCACATCTGGCCGCCCTGCTTGGGATATTGCAGAAGTTACAATCGATCTTGATAATTCTGAACGCCAAGCACCAAGCTTATTTAATCAAAGTGATGAGATTGAAGTAACCAGACGTATTTGGCGTGGTGAAGGCTCAGAGTATCGTGTTAATGGAAAAGAAGTGCGATTAAAAGATGTGCAATTGTTATTCGCTGATGCATCTACAGGAGCCAGATCAACTTCCATGGTCAGTCAAGGAAGAGTAGGTGCTATTATTGCTGCTAAAGCTGAACAAAGAAGAAGTTTGTTAGAGGAAGCGGCAGGTATTACTGGTCTTCACTCAAGAAGGCATGAGGCAGAATTACGATTGAACGCAACGGAGACTAATCTTGAGCGAGTGAAAGATCTTTTAAAAACTCAAGAAGAACAATTGGAGGTTTTAAAAAAACAGTCAAAACAAGCAGAGAGATATAAAAATATTCAAAAAGATATCACGAAAGCAAGAGCAGCAGTATTTTATAAAAAATGGGAAGTAGAGAAAAAAAAATTAGAAGAGGCATCAAGTAAGTTAGCAGGTCAAGATAATCTTGTTGCTAATCAGACTCAAGATGTAGCAAAAATAAATATCGAGTATGAAAAAGTGCAAGAATCTTTACCAAATATGCGTCTAAAGGAAAGTCAAATAGCATCAGAACTACAGAAACACACTATTACCCTAGATAACCAAGAAAAGGAAATCGATCGTGCAAATAGCGCTGTGGAGGAAACGCAAATTCGTATTCAACAGATTAAAAATGATATGGATAGAGAGCAATTTTTATTTGATGATGCAAATGAAAATATGAAAAGGGTTAGAGAAGAAAAATCTACACTTGAAAAACAACAAGGGGATTTATTTTTAGATACTAATGATCAAGATACTGATGTTGCCAATAGTCAGCGTAATAACAATCCTATTATTGATTATTTAGATTTTGAAGATGGTTATGAAAAGGCAGTAGCAGCTGTATTTTCTGATGAACTCATCGCATCCATCCATGAAGAACAGGCTAGTCATTGGCGTATTTTAACTTATGAACAAAATTCAGTTTTTTCAGAAGGAATAAAAAAATTTTCGAGCCTAATCAAAGCCCCTGAAAATTTGAAAAAAAAGCTTGATTTTGTTGGATTAATTGAAGACAAATCTAGTATTTTGAATCTTCAAGAAGGTTTACTACCTGGTCAAATTTTAGTTAGTTTAGAGGGAGAAATATGGCGATGGGATGGATATGTATCTAAAGGAAAACAAAATTCTTCTACTAAAGCAGTTTTGGAGCAGCTTAAAAATAGAAGGCTTAAACAACTAACTAAAGAAGAAAAACAATGGAAGGATATTTCATCAAAAGCTGAACAACGTATTGCTGAATTAAAAGAAAGAAAAATTAAACTAAATGATGATTTAGAAGAGTTACGTTCTATGCCAAATACAATTTCTTCAGAAAAAATACGATTACAGACTCTAATTAGTGATAATAAAAAAGAGTATGATAAAATTGCAAGTGAACTGCAACAACAAGAGCAAACTGCAAATGAAATAAATAAAAAATTAAAATTAGAAGAAGTAAAATTAAATGAATTACGTGAAGAAAAAATACGTTTAGAAGGAACTATAGAAACTATAAACGAAACAATCAGACAATTAAGTTCTCAAGTTAAAGAAAGAATAGGAATGGAATTAACTGACCTTTTCGATCTTGCAAAAATAAATCCAAACAAAGGACTGGGAGAGATTGATGATTTAGAAAGACGCTTGGAAAGATTAATTGCTGAACAAGAAAGATTGGGTGGTGTAAATTTATTAGCTGAACAAGAATCTCAAGAACTGGAAAAAAAAGTTTCATCAATTAAAAATGATCAAAGTGATTTATTAGCTGCTATAGCAAAACTTCGAGAAGCGATTGACTCATTGAACACAGAAGGACGTCAGCGGTTACTTGCGGCTTATGGAGTTGTTAATGAAAACTTTCAAAAACTATTTGTTCAGTTATTTGGTGGAGGCAAAGCCTATCTAAAATTTACAGATGAAAGTGATCCTCTGCAAGCAGGTTTAGAAATCTATGCAAGTCCGCCAGGAAAGAAATTACAAAATTTAACATTATTATCAGGAGGAGAACAAGCTTTGACCGCTTTATCACTTTTATTTGCTGTTTTTTTATCAAACCCAGCTCCTATTTGTGTTCTTGATGAGGTTGACGCGCCTCTAGATGATACAAATGTTGATAGATTTTGCAATCTAGTTGAAGAAATTGCAAAGACTTCGAGTACTAAATTTCTAGTTATCACTCACCACAGAATGACAATGGCAAGAGTAAACCGATTATTTGGTGTCACCATGCCTGAACAAGGGGTTTCTCAATTAGTTTCAGTGGATTTAGAAAAAGCCATTGAAATTCGTGAACAAGATGGTGAGTAATGGCTGATGATGAAAAAATTAAAAAATTAAAAGAGCGAATCGATATAGCCGAAACATCAATTTCACCATCACTTAAGAAAAAGAAAGAAAGTGGTGCTGGATTCGGATTTAAAATTAGTACCGAAATCATTGCAGCTTTGATAGTAGGGGTTGGTATTGGTCTTATTGTGGATAAATATTTGGGCACTAAACCATTTGGTTTAATTATTTTCTTTATATTTGGTGCAATTGCTGGATTTTTGAATGTTTATCGTGTAATGCGTCGCATTGAAAAACAATAATAAAAAAGTATCAATTTTTATATTTTATGGCAGCAAAAGATAGTCCTCTCAAGCAATTTGAAATCATTCCATATTCTAAAACTGAGTTAGGAAGCTATGATATATCTTTTACTAATTCTTCTTTATCGATGATAATTACAGTTGCTATTATTACTCTTTTTCTTACGTTAACCGTTAATCCTCGCTCAATCATTCCTTCGAGAATGCAACTAATATCAGAATTAATGTATAATTTTATTGCTCAACTTTTAAGCGACACAGTAGGTGAAAATGGAAAAAAATATTTTCCTTTTGTATTTTCACTTTTTATGTTTGTTTTAATTGGGAATATGGTTGGCATGATTCCATATCAGTTTACTTTTACTAGCCATATCATCGTTACTTTTGCACTAGCATCAGTTGTTTTTATTGGTGTAACAGTGTTAGGATTTGTTAATCATGGCGTCAAGTTTTTCACATTTTTTTATATTCCTGGTGTGCCCTTTTATATGCACCCTTTATTAATTCCGATTGAGGTAATATCTTACTTATCTCGTCCCATTAGTTTGTCTGTAAGACTTTTTGCTAATATGTTAGCTGGTCATACATTACTCAAAGTCTTTGCTGGTTTTGTTGTTGCAATGCCATTTTTCACAGGCGCGCTTCCGCTTGCGTTTATTGTTGCACTTACTGGTTTAGAAATATTAATCGCATTTTTGCAGGCGTATGTATT
>CETM01042733.1_pt1 | contig 32025 bp, 31 predicted proteins | sample 361451 | NCBI WGS metagenome assembly CETM01 (sample SAMEA2622690, study PRJEB7988) | marine metagenome | isolation source: saline water (ENVO:00002010), including
GTGTTTTAGAGACAAAAAATTTCAGTTATTTTTTAAGACCTCCTTTTGTTGTCCCATAAACCATCGTTTATGAGACAACAAATATCTTCATTTGGATTTTTGTTATGCTAATTTTTTATGTAATTCTATCATTTTTTTCATTGCTATATCTTCAAAGTAAACTATCTCTTCCTTTTGATTTCAGGACTCGTTAATTTAGATTCAATCAATTTATCTAACAGGTCTTGATTGATTTCTTGACCGTCAAGGCATTGCGTTAATTCACTGTTTCTAATTCGAACAACGCTCCATCCTTGCTTGGCTAATTCCATGTCACGAATTGCATCATTTTGTCGTTGAAAAGGGTTGGTTGAATGATGACGACCATCTAATTCGATGCATAGCTTTTTACCCTTTTTTCAGTTTTTGCACCACTACCATATTATTTAATTACCGGAGTAATAATGATCAAGAGGTGGTCGTACCGGTGTAGAACATAACGTTAACATACGTTCATCTAAATATCACAATTTCTACCATAACAAAGTGTTAATTCAGTTCCTTTCTCAATAGGTCTTTTTGAAACAACAAAAAGCTCATTATTAATCATTACAAATTGACAATTCGCGTCAGGGCCAAGTTCGGGTCGATTGATCAAAGCCGAAATGGATAATCCCTCACCACCATTTACTCTATAATTCTCTAATTGTGTGCATTTATACTCACCAAAATCATGAGTTCCATTATAATAATGCAAAAGTTGCTGTTTAATCTGCTCATTTTCTGAATGGTCTAATTCTGTTAAATTAAGCGCCGGATTATAGGGATTAATAACAAATTCTTTACTCTTATCTGAATCCTTATGATGATAAATATAAGAAAATGATATTGGTGGTTTTTCAGATTCCAGTTTAGCTTGTTTTAATTGATCTAATTCATTACCTTGAAATATCTTTCCAGAATACCTACCAATAATAACACCAGGCATGATCTGCTGTTTAGCATAAACACCAAACCCTTTTTCAGGTGTCCAGACAACCTTAAGGTTATCCTGGCTAACTATTGATTCTTGGTAGTTACTAGGAAGTATGGAGGGCGGGGTCATGAACAAAACCGTCCTACATTTATTTTGTAAAGCGTTTATAAAAGTATTATAAAAGGTTGGAGAATGAGAGCTCCTGATAGCGGTTTTTTCATGTTCAGTAAGGTTGAATGATAAGTATTCTATTAATATTTTAAGATCAGCTGGATCTAAAACATTGTCAAATTTTTTAGATAAATACGGTAGAACTGTGTCTAGCATAAATTCAACTAACACGATATTAGTAGTGTTTTGTCTGTTTTGATGGAATGCGTTAATAGCAAATCTAATATCACTAGGGATACTCTGGGTATATTCTTTAGAAATCTGAGTGAATAGATTGTATATATACATCCTCTTAGGATCCTCAGCCTTTAATACACTATTCAATAGTTCTTCTTCAAAGCTATCCCCTGTAGCATTAGAACGGGCTGACGGTCCTGTAGGATAGGCTGTCCTACAAGCAACACCTCTTTCATTAAAACCATCTGGAGTTCTTTCTCGTTTTTGTTCTGCATTTTTACTATCCGAAGATGGTGGTTGAATGGGAGTGAAATGTGATGTATTGCTTGAACCTTGAGCAGGTTTTGGTGCACGAGCCATTTTTCCGCTAGGCAAATCACCTTGAGCGATTTCTGGTTTTCGTTTTTTATTACTATCCGGAAAACCTTTTTTTGGGTTTGAAAGTTTAAGGATTTGAGAATCACCTCCACCTAGAAACTGATCTAGAAGAAGCGTCAATTTAGAATTAAATGTATCAGGATCACCAATATCTAGTAGCTTATCAAAACTCATTTTTAAATTGCGAAATTCTACAGGATTAACTCTTTTCAATAAGGTTTTAATGGTCTCAACATCGGTTTTATACCACCTTTTCTCTAAAAGCGTATTTTTATCACTATCAAATATATGTTCATGACCCTGATATTGAAATATGTAAGCATACGAAAAACACGCCTCCTCTTGAGTTTGATCAACATAAAAAGCACTTAATTCCACCCTCACAAATTCAATTTCTTGGCTGGAATCTACATGTATATCATATATAGGGAGCAACATAGGAAATGATAAAAAAGGTGGAAATCTGTTTCCGGGTTTACTCTTTAAAACAATAGATTTATTTGCTTGATAAAATGGAATATAATGTTTAAAAACATTATTCATAACCTCCATATGATTCTTAGGAGTTAAAACGATAGTGTCATTAAACTCGCTATTATCAATAATTTGGTTAAGTTGATATTCCATAAAGGGTCTTGTTGTTAATAAGTTTTTCCTAAGTGCTTTTATAAAACTAGTTAAAAATGAATCCTTAATATTTTTAGGAAATTCTTGGAACGTTTTAACAAAGTTTTTATTTAAATATTCAAATCTAGATCGTTTAAAACATAAAAAATTTATAAACGTTTCATCAGAAAATGCATCAGGACTAACTTCTGTTATCATTTCCTTAAAGCCTATCTGCCTTAATTGATAAACCTGTTTTTTTTCATTTGAGTGCTGACTAACAGGATAGTTTGTATTTATAATAGGCTCTAGAGAATAACGATTACCATCTTTAGAATGAATTATAGGATACAGAAAAAAACCATCTACATCCTCATTAAATGCAAGATGAAAAGATGGCTGTGATTCTAAGTCAGATGGAGAAAGTTCTATTGTTTTATTTCCCTCGATAGCCTTCTCAAAATGTGCTTGTTGCGATTCTAAACAAAAAGGGGGTGTCACTGCGCTGTTAGGCGGTGTAATGGTAGGAGAAGGAGAAGTTCCCAACTTAGACATATCTATAGGTTTTGGCCGATTTGTATCATCAAAAGATTTTTGCATACCAAGTAAGCTCGTTTTTAATGCCACTCTATCTCTAAAAGTAACCCATGGAAAATTATCATCTAATGCCTTCCTTACTTTATCTTCATCACCTAATTCACCTAATTCGGCATAGCAAGGTAAGTGTTGTATATAGTCAGACAAAGAACATCTTTTTTGTGTGCTATATTTTTGTTGTAGATTTTTTGCCCTGCTAGATTTGCCGTCATTTAATTCCTGGATAACCTCTTCAGGCCTCGGAGCTTTAACGCATATTGGGTGGAGGGCTAGCATTTGACCCAAAGGCTCTTTAGAAGAGTGAGAATCAAGTAAATGGCTAAACGTATAAAGATCCATTGATCTGCTCAAGGCTTTAGAGCGATCAGACGCTTGTCTTGCTAAATCTGGAGGTTTAACATCCATATCAGGATCTGTTAACATACAATAATTTACAGGTAAACATTGATAATTTTGTTTATGATAAAGAAAAAATATGTATAATAAGTATCTACATACCGATTCAGAGCAAACATTAATTGCCTCACTATTTATTTCTTCTGGTACAAAAAAAGAATTATCTTTTGAAGTGTAGGTGTCCTTATGCTTGAAGTTTATGCCAACTATTTTCTTCCCTAACAATCCATTTTCTTTATAAAAATTATGTAATGATTGTATCAAGTTCACTTTAAAAGAAGAATCTTTACTAGAAGTTATTAAAAAATTCTTGCAATTTGATTCAGCTATCAATTCTTTTATTTGATGCTTTGGAACAATGTGAGAAAAATAACTAAATTCACCTGTTCTATGTCCATCTCCTGCTTTTAAAACAGTTGTGAAATACGCTAAAACGTGATCAAGTGTTACGTAACTAGCTCCATTTGTAGAATATCGTTTGCTTACTTCTTCATGAAAATCTATGAGAAATCTTAGTTCTTTCTTAGTACAAGTATTTGTTTCAAAGCTTGCTAAACTGCACATAGTGGAAGCTAAAAAATATTGAAGCTCATCACGAATCTTTGTTTTAACACGCCTGCTTATATCAATAAGATTAAATTCTTGTTTGTCATCACAGCATAAAGGCGTACCTGAAGATGATGGGCTTGTTGATGGTGATAGATGGTGAAACCTTGCAGGTAGTCTACTAAGCATAAATACTCTCTTTCCATACTTACCCCCCCCCAAAAAAAAAGAGATAAATACGATTTAATTTTTTAATTTTTTTATATAGTTATCGTGTTTTAGAGACAAAAAATTTCAGTTATTTTTTAAGACCTCCTTTTTTTGTTCCATAAACGATCGTTTATGAGACAAAAAATTCAGTTATCTGTTTATGATCTATTTTATTTCGTTGGTAGTAATTTTTCCTATAGCAATTTCGTAGGATGCTGGAATTTTATCATAATTTGAAAGAAGCCATTCTTCTAATGTTTTTAGGGTTTTTTGTGTAAATTTTATTTGAGGATAAAGTTCTTTGGTTCCGGTTAATTTAATGATGTTTAATAATTCATAGATGCTAGGGTAAGTATGAATTATTTTATGTTTTTGGAGGGTTATATCTTGAAAGTAGCGGGAACAGGTTTTTTTAATATCATCATAAGATTTAAATTGCTCTGCTGGGATTGAGATGCTTTTGTTAATAATGTGTTTTAATCCTTTGGCTAATTCGTGATAGGTTGTTGGTAAAAATATTGAAAATGCGATTGTAGTTGGGGTTGTGATGCTGTTTTTAAGTGTTTTAAAGAATAAATCTAAGTCTGGTAGCCATTGTAGGGTTGCATTTGAAAATATGAGGTCAGCTTGATCTTCCTTTGAAAATTCGTAGGCGGTTTTTTGCTTGAATAGGATGTTTTCTGATTCAGATTGAAAGTTTGATTTTGCGTGATTAATCATGGCTTCAGATTGATCTAAACCTAATGTTTTAGAGCAATTAAAATGATCATGAAGTTTTTTTGTAATAATACCTGTTCCACATCCAATATCAGTAATGGTTGTTATGGGCTGAGAGTCGATGAGTTCTAATACTTTTCTAAAAACCTCATATTGAATGTGCATATTTTTGTTGTAAGTTTTTGCTACTTTTTCAAAATATAAAGGGTTGGTTGATAAGGTTTTTGGCATTGGCTTATGATTTGTTTTTTTTTTCAAGTTATTAACTATGTTGCTTTATTTTCATTTGGTTTAATTTGTTTTTTTATATAAACTATATGTTTCTATGTATATTATAAAACGAACAGTAAGGCTGGTAAAGCAGCAAGGTAAGCGTGGGTTTTTTCGAGTTTTTTTTGGTGTTTTATTAGAGTTTGTAAAAATGTGGGGGCAATTTTTTTATCAGAGATCTTTTTTTGTATTTTTTTTTAAATCTCCTTTCTTGAATAAAAAAAAATGTATTTATACTGTTTTAACTGGGAATTATGATGATTTATTGGAGCCAGAATGTGTAACACCTGGTTGGGATTATATTTGTGTTACTGATAATAAAGAGTTACGTTCGGAGTGTTGGACCTTTTATTATCTTGAGCCTGACGACGATTTAGATAATATTCGTTTAGCGAGAAAGCATAAGTGTTTTAATCATTTATTTGATTATGATTATGATATAAGTATTTTTATTGATGCTAATATTGTAATTAAAGGAAATTTAAATTATTTTTTAATGATATCCTTTGATATGACTTCAGATATTGCTGTTTTGTTTCACCCTTATTTGTTATCTGTTAAAGAAGAGGTAGATGCTTGTATTGTTGCTAAACGTGATAATAAGGTTTTGATGACAAATCAATTTAACCATTATATCGAAAATGGATTTGTTGATTCCTATGTTCAGCCCAATACACGACTTTTAATCAGAAAAAGTCAATCGTCGTCTATCTTTAATTTTATGGCAACATGGTTTCATGAGATTCAATCTTGGTCTTATCGTGATCAGCTTAGTTTTAGTTTTTCTTTAGATAAAAGTTCTTCGATTAATATTAGGTATATCGAATATTGGAAATTTTTAGCTTATTTTCAAAAGAAAGAACATAAATAAGTATTTAATGTTTTTGGGTTCTTTAACAAGTGATTATTTATATGATAGAATGCATAATCAATATTGTTTTTGGGCGATTAGCTCAGTTGGTAGAGCACCGGCTTTACACGCCGTAGGTCACTAGTTCGAGTCTAGTATCGCCCACCACAAATTTAATATTTTTATTTAAACTTTAATAAGTAATTAAAAGCGACTATTAAGACCAATGATAATCCCTTTGTAATCAGAACCATATTGGTAATCGTCCATTATAACATCGGCTCTTGCTATAGTATTTTTGTTTATTTCATATCCTATACCAAGTTGCCAACGTGTAATGCTTGTATCTGTTATGCTAGCTACTGATAGTCCTGGGGTTATAGCATCAGCGGATATTCCTGTTGAATTTCCATTAGAATCTAGAGGTTGCCAGTGTGAGTATCGTCCAGAGATAAATAGTGGGGCAATTGTATATTTTATTTCACTTTTTGCAATGTTGACATCATCTTTTGTAGTATTGTTATTATCATTGTATGTTAATTGGCCGATATGGTTTTTAAAGCTTAGCTGTGGTGTTAATTCGATATTAAGATCAACCAACCAGCCTGAAAAATTAGTTTGGTAGCTACTGTTACTGCTATCTTGAGAATCATCACTTGTAGTATAAGTTGCTCCAATATATAGTTTGTCTGATAGCTGACTTGTTCCTAACGAAGCCAGATAAAGAAAGTTTTTTTGGCTGTTATTAGCATCTTCTCCTGTTCCATTACTTAAAGCTAGGGTTGTTTCAAAAGCAGATATTGTGTTTTCTAGTTTTATACCTAAGGTGTTTAATGTTCCGATAGGTCCAGCTAAAGCACTGTAAGTAAGAGAATTTAAAATAAATGGGCTTTGAAATGTATTGCCATTATTGCTGAGGTAGTTTACGCCTTTTCCAAATGGAAGATCAAAGGATCCTATTGTAACTGCTGAATTAGATTGTGAGTGCGTGTATTGAATATTAATATCCGTTAATTGAGCTGAGGGGCCTACAAATCCTAAGCTACCGTTTCCTGCACCGCTTTGTAATTGAACGATCCCTGTCATGTTTTTAGCTAAGGTTAATTCCACATTAATATTGGTTGCAAAATCAAATTGGGTTCGTTGATCGGTCGGTGATAGGCTATTGAAAATTCCTAAATAACTTCCGCTAATGTTAACGTTGTCATTATTAATAGCTATGAGTTGAGATGTTATCAGGCTTAGTAAGATACTTAGGCTAATGATTAATTGTTTCATGTGAAACTCCTTTTTTAATTTTATTATATGAGAAAGGCTATTGATAGGATTATAGCATAACTTATGATTAATATTCCTGTTTGGGCTAGGACTTTATTTAGTATTTCACCTTTTTTTGTTATTAGCTTGTAGCTGTTATGTATGATTAATAAACTGTATGGTATTAGTGCAAATAATAGTGTGTTTGAATAAGGGATGTGTGTAAAAAGAATGTAAGATGATAATAATAAACAACTTATATACTCTATTTTTCCAAAGGTTGTACCAAAGCGAACAATTAAGGTGTTTTTGTTGTTTTGTTTGTCTTCTTCAATGTCACGAATATTATTAACGGTTATAAGTCCTGTTGCTAATAGTCCTATACCAATGCCTAGTATAATTACATTTGAGTGTAGGGTTAAGGTTTGGATATAGTAGGTGCCGCCAACAGCGATGGGGCCAAAAAATAAGAGAGCAAATAGATCACCTAAGCCAATATAAGCTAATGCGACTGGCCCTGCTGTGTACCAAAATCCGCAGATAATACTGATGATGCCAATGAGTAGAATGGGAAGTCCGCCTTGATAAACTAATATTAAGCCAAAGATAAATGCGAGTGTGAATACTGTTATTGCTACTTTTTTTAATTGTATTGGTTTTATATGTCCAGCTTGTGCCATACGTGTAGGTCCCTTTCGTTGTTTCGTATCGGTTCCTTTTTTAAAATCATAGTAATCATTAGCTAAGTTAGTTCCAATTTGAATTAGCATGGCACATAATAGAGTAATGTATGCATAACCATTGATAATAGATACATAAGGGGATGCTAAGACAAGTCCGATGATGACGGGAGCTAAACTTGCTGCTAATGTTTTGGGTCGTGTTGCTAATAACCAATATTTAAGGGCCATAGGCATTTTGAATATCCTGATTGATTTGACTGATTAAGGCTTCTTTATTAGGAAATGTTTTTTCCGGTCTTAGATACTGTTCGATATATAAACAAATGGTTTGATCATATAAGTTTCCTTTAAAATCTAAGATAAAGGCTTCAACTGTAGTTGTTTTGGTATTAAAGGTTGGTCTGTTTCCTATGTAGATCATGGTTTTATAGGGTTTGTTTTCTATTGTTATATTTCCTTTGTAGACACCTTTTTTTGGAATTAATTTTTCAGTTGGAAATTTTAAATTAGCTGTGGGAAAGCCGAGTTCTTTACCACGACTGTCTCCTTTTATTACAGTTCCTATCATTAAGTAAGGGTGCCCTAAGTCATCAAGAGCTTGGTTGACATTTCCTTCTTTTAATTGGGTACGAATGGCTTTGCTTTTTATGATTTGATCGGTATTGGAAATGGGTTCGATTATGGTTATAGGGATATTGTGATTGTTACACCATTGTTTAAATAGTTCAGGAGTTCCTTCTTTGTTTTTACCAAAGTGATAATCATAGCCAATAACGATATGAGAAGGGTTAATTTTTTCTAAGATGATTTTATTTAGAAAGTCTTGGGCAGATAAGTTGGCTATCATTTTATTAAATTCTAAAACAAATAGTTGGGGGATATAATGTGTCATTTCTTTAACTGTGGTTAATCGATCGAGTGTTATGGTGTTATGGAGGATGGTTACAGGATGAGGGTTAAAGGTTAATAAGGCATCACATTGTGATAGGATGGCCTGGTGGCCTTTATGAATGCCATCAAAGACACCTAGTCCTAGTGATTTAGGTTTTTTTTTGTGGCCGTAAGTGATTAGTTTTATAGCCATTTTAGTTCCTTGTTAAATGATTTTCTAATTGATCAATGGTTAGGGCTGTATCTAACGTGTGATCACCTACGGCTTCTCTTACTAAGGTTTTTGTGTAGCCGACGGTATTTAGTTGCAAGGCAATATCACGACTTAAGGATCTTACATAAGTACCTTTTTCACAGTTTATACGGCATTCGATTTGCTGTGTTTTTGGATCATAGTTTAGTAAATTGATCTCGTGGATGGTAATGGTGGTTGGCTCTAGTTTCACTTCTTTTCCTTTTCTAGCAAGTTTATAAGCACGTTGACCTTGTATTTTTTTTGCACTAAATGCGGGAGGTGTTTGTTTGGTTTCTCCTTTAAAGGTGTTTAATGTATTTTCGATAGATTGTATTGTATAAGGGGTTGATATGGGGGCTTCTGATATGATTTCGCCATCGGGATCTAACGTTGATGTTTCGGTTCCTAATTGGATAGTAAATCGGTATGTTTTTGGCATCGCTTGGTAGGAGGCTAATTGTTTGGTAAATTTTCTGCCGATTGCGATGATTAAAATACCTGTTGCGAATGGGTCTAATGTACCGGCATGTCCAATTTTGTCTTTGCCAATTATTTTTTTTATCGTGCGAATGACATCATACGATGTCATTGCGGCAGGTTTGTTTACGGTTAAGATACCTTCAAAAGCCATGAGGGTAATGATAGCATACTTTGAGGATAAATATGGAATTAGATTTTGAAGCTATATTAACTACGTTAAGACAGTCATCATTGTATCGGAAATTACCGAATAGTGATGAGTCTAGTTTGTATCAGTTTCACTCAAATGATTATTTAAATTTAGCAAGGCATGATGATTTGGCTAAAATGGCAGCGTTGGCTATTAATGAACATGGTTTTGGTTCTACTGGTTCACGTTTGTTAAGTGGAAATTATGCTTTGCTTGAGTCTTTAGAACACTCTTTAGCTGATTTTTTGGGTATGGAGCAAGTTTTGGTATTTAATTCAGGGTTTCAATTAAATGCGGGTGTTATTCCAACGTTATATGGTGAAGGTGATTTAATTCTTGCTGATAAATATTGTCATGCGAGTTTGTTAGATGGGATTCAGTTATCACAAGCAACTATGAAGCGATTTAAGCATAATGATATGAATCATCTTAAACTATTGTTAGAAAATCATCGTTGTCATTTTAAGCGGTGTTTGTTGGTGACAGAATCTCTTTTTAGTATGGATGGTGATATAGCTCCTTTAGATACCTTACAACAGTTTACGGATGATTATGATGTTGATTTTATGGTTGATGAAGCGCATGCTATTGGGGTTTTAGGTGATCAAGGACGAGGCTTATGTTCTCAATTTGGAATTAAACCAACATATCTTGTGGGAACATTTGGGAAAGCGTTTGGAACCTTTGGAGCCTTTATAGCAACGTCACGTGATATTTGTGATTATTTAGTTAATCGATGTCGGGCTTTTATCTATACCACAGCTTTACCTGTTCCTGTTATTGCTGCAACGAAGCAGGCTTTAGTATTAATTCAATCTATGGATAGTCAACGAAAGCAGTTGCGAGATCTGTCAGCTTATTTTATGCAAGTGATGAGCGAGAAAGGTTACGGCTTATTAGGTGAGTATCATATTTTGTCGTTATTATGGCCTGGAAATGAATCGTTATTGGAGCGTTATAGAGCTTTACAAGAGGTTGGGGTTAATGTGTCTGCTGTTCGGTATCCTACTGTTTCTAAGGGAAAAGAGAGATTTCGTTTTTCTTTAAAATCATCTCATACAAAAGCTGATATTGATTATGTTGTTAACCAATTCTAAACCATATTATCAGTTTGTTGATAATCAATCTAATCATACTTGGATTGTTATTTCAGGTTGGTCTTTGCTTGGTTCTTTTGTTATAAAACCAGTAAAAAAATCAAATGTTTTGTTTATTTCTGATTATGATCCTTATACATTGTTAGAGGATATCGATTTTTGGTTTAAGGAGTATGCTATTCAGGATTATTCGATTATGGGATTTTCTTTGGGAGGCTTATGGCTTTCTCAGTATGTCTCATATTTTATGATGGCGAAAAAAGTTGTTTTTTCTGGTATTAGATCACGTTATATGGAACAGGATATTTCTTCTTTAAGATTGGGTTTAGAATCTAATTTTTGTGAGATTCTTACTTTGTTTTGGCGAAATTGTATTTCAGTTAGTTTCAATAGTGATACTTATTTTCAAAATCAGCAGGATTACTCATGGCAATGTAAGCGGTTGTTACGTGGTTTAGATTATTTGAATGAATTTGATTTTCAATGGCCTTTGGAAGATGAAAAAGTTCATTTTTTTCATGGACAGTTAGATCGAATAGCTCCATTAAAAGAAATTACTAAGCAAGATGCTTATGATTTTCAGGTAATAAAGCGGCAAGGACATATTTGTTGTCCTGATTTAGATATATTAGATGGTTGATATTATAATTTATCTTTTTTTTCTTTGTTACGATTAAGTATATTGGTTAGTGTTTGTGTTTCGGATGTTTGAATAAGTGACTTTAACTGTTTTAATGTTTTTATCATGCTATCTAATGCAGCTGTAATAGATTCTTTATTATGTGTACAAATATCAGTTCCCCATTTTGGCGATGATGCGGCTAAGCGAGTACTATCTTTAAAGCCTGGTCCGTAGATGGATTGAATGGTTTCATGTGAATTATCTTTTGATGCTACTTGTATTAAGGCTGTAGCGGTTAGGTAAGGTAGGTGAGATACTAGTGCTATTAATTCGTCATGTTTTTTTGCTGATTGGGTGATTACTCGGCATGACATTTTTGTTAAAAAACCAATTAATATTTCTTCTTGTTCTTGATGGTTATTTTCAATAATAATATAAGGAGCTTCATTAAAAAGTGTTTCGGAGGCTGCTTCAAAGCCGGTAGTTTCCTTGCCTGCCATTGGATGACCAGAGATATAAGGTCTTTTTAATGATAATTCTTCAATGGTGTTTATAAGGGTTTCTTTGGTGCTGGTTACGTCTGTTAGTACGGTTGATTTTTGAGTATGATTGCTAAGAATTTTGATTGTTTTTAGTGTATCGTTGATTGGTGTTGCAATAAAGATTATATCTAAGTCGGTAGGGAGGTCTGTTATTGAGTCAGATATGAGTTTAAAGCAGGTTGCTTGGGGATGGTTTTTTATAGAATTAGCTTTTGGATCAATACCATATAGCGTAATGTTTGGAAATTGCTTATGTATGCTTAAGGCTAACGAGCCTCCTATTAAACCACACCCTACAATGCCAATTGATTGGTACACTATCGCGCAAATTCAGGTCTAAGTGATACAGCTTCATTCAAGTATACGTGTTTAATTTCTTTTTGTTTTAGCTTGGTATTAATGTGCATTAATATACGAATACATTTTTCTATGCTACCAGGGATATTAATTTCATTTAAACATAATAGGGGAGTATAGGTTAAATTTAATTCACGTGCTGCCGTTGCTGGAAAGGTTGAGTCTAAGTCTCGTGTTACTGAGAAAAAAATAGACGCGATATCATCTTGTTCAACATTATTAATCGAAATCATTCTATTAATAAGAATCATTGTTTCTTCGATAATATTATCTTTTGTATTTGAATTTACGGTTGTGGCACCGCGAATGCCTCTTACTGTCATAATTGAAATCCTTTCTTGAATAATACTCAAAGCCTTTGTTCTATGCAAGTTTTATTGGGTTATTTATTGATTTCACTTGTAAACGTGCTTTCAAAAATCTTGTCGGCGTTTCCGACTTCAAAACCATCTCGATTATCAATGCGTTCGGCAAATTCAACATAACTTCCGGCAATATCATGATAGTGTTCACTTCCATCTTGATGAGGAAACTTTGTGGTAATTGTTTTAGCCACGGTTGAACTTTGAATTAATTTTTTATCTTTACTACGTTTTATTTTTCCTCCTGCGGTATTTAGTTTTATATCAATTGATTCTAAGAAATTGTTAAATAGTTCAATGGTGTTATATCCTTTTTTTAAGTCTTGAATGGTAATGGTAAAGTGATTTAAGTAGTAACGATTGTATAATACCCATGCTGCATATTCACTTTCATTTAAAACATATTGGTAGTCTTCCCATGTTGGGGTTTCCCATAAAGGGGTATGCAAAAACTCATCAATTTCGTTTCCATTTTCTAAAGTTAATTTATTAACGGGATCTTCTGTAATATGTTTTGTATATTGTTTGATGATGTTTTGTGTTTTTTTTGATAGTTGGTTTACCTCACATTGGCTAATGAATAATCGTGGTAAGTTGGCTATATCTTTTGGGGGAGAATACCAATAGGCTGTCAATTTTTTTGTTTTAAAGTGATAACAATCTTTTTTTGTGTAACCATACGTTAACATTATTTTTTCTAATGATTGGATACCTAAATGAGGAAGACCAAAAGTTCGAAAGGCAATATGATCATTGATGATATCATTTTCATTATTAATTAAATTATGATGAATCATAGCGTTGATAATGGTGTCAACGTCACTTACACGTTCTTTGTAACGTGTCATTAACCCTTTTAACATGACTTTTAATGCTTTGTGATAGTGTTTGTTAGGTTTAGTCATAGTTACTCTCTTACTATCTTATCTACCCATTTTTTTAAGGTTAATATCATTTATTTTTATTGATTATTTGTTTTTTGTTAATATATTAATAAACTTCGATGTTTTTCTACTGATAATTTGTGGCATCTCCATAGTGTTACTCATTATATGGTTATCAATTTATACTTGTTAGTTTGCTAGCAATGTAGCTGAAATTATTTGATGAGTTTGGTCTTAAATTTATTTCAGGAGATTATTATGTCAAATTATTTAGCTTCGGTTAAAAAAGGTGTTCGTGAGTTTAAATCTGTTTTATATGATTTAAAACAGTTACGAGATTGTGTGCTTTTATGGGTTAATCCAGGTGTTACAGCTGTTGTTATTACCAATCAAGGCTTCTTAAAGGATCAAACATATACGTTAACTGTTTCTAAAAATGAATTGAATTTATTGTTGCAATCTGAGTATACAAAACAGGAGTTTTGTTTGGATTTAAAAATGGGTATTTTGAAAAAAGATGGTGTTATTGATAGTTTAGATCAAATGACGGTAATGAATACGTATTTTCAACGGGCTTTAGAGGATGTCTCTGCAAAAGAGGCTCATGTTTATCAGCGATGATATAGAGAGGTAAATTATGTCGTATCCAATTGAACCTATTATGAATGATATGTCTCAACTTAATAAGCAACAGAATGTTGTTACGCAGGAGCTTGATCAGGCTAAAACGTTTATTCAGGCATTTTCTCAACGTTTGCGATGTTTTTCTCAAAGTTCTCGTACGTTTGAATCCAGTACATCGGTTCAGGCTTTATATGAACAATTAATGTTTCGGTTTCATGTTTTTGATTATTGTGCGGATGATTTTGGGTGGATGATGTTGTTACGAGATAACATCGATTCATCATCTCATCGTGTTAGCTCTCAAAACCAAGATTTTGCTTTGTTAGGGGCAATTAAGGAATGCTATAAACAAATTCATGATATTGGTAATGATTCGTTTCAAGATTTACTACTTTCTTTAAAGGGAGCATTATATCTTATCCAACAGTATTCGGATGTTATTCCCCAACGCCATAGTGTTGCTGATACTACATCAGAATCTGCTAATGAATGTTTTACTATTTTATCAGATTCTTCAGCTTATATATCGTCTGCTTATTCTAAGGATTCATCTGAACAAGTTATCAACTTTTTGGATTTAAATCCACATTTGGTACAGCCTGTTTCATATATGTCTCAGCCTGTATCGGTTCAAGAGGATGGTTCTATTAGTCTTTCTGAAATACGGTCGTTTATTGTTAATTCAATGTTTCACGTGAATCATGATCAGACTGTTTATATGGAATGTCCTGTTTTATTTACAGAATGTCCTCAAGGTACAGATATGGCTATTTTATATGATTCTAATCGTGTTGAATCTATTCAAGACTTATTTGAATATCCTCAAAAACATTACTGCTTTAGTGTTTTAGCTGCTGAGCAAATTTTAAATATGGATGCTAATCACCCTATGACACGTGAGGCGGTGGATAGTATGGTGATTGTTAAGCTTGATTCTTTTAATCAAGATGCTGAAAAAACGACAGATCATGATGTTTTGTTTTATGATAAAAAAATATCGGATTTTATAGAGTCGTTATCATCAAAAACGGATAATTTATTGGAGTTATTTGAAGATATGGTTACAGAAACATTACCGTTACATCAATCGTTAGAGACATTAGTATCTTTTATGAATGGAAAAGGGGGGCCTGCGAATGAGCAATCGGCTGATTACGATTCTTTAAAGGGGCGGTTACACGCAATGAAGCAATTTCATTTAGCGTTAGAACATAATCAAAACGGCTTATTTGAGTCGATTGGCTATTCTGATTTATTGGGAGATATGATTCGTAATGTTGGTTTGTTGTATCAACAGGTTTCTGAATCACATAGTGGTCATTCTAATTTATTATTGTCTTTACATGAAACGGGCTTAGATGGCATGGCCCGAGATTTACATGATGTGATTATTGAAGCGAGTGAGCTTTTTCCAGAGCATAAGGATGTTTACGGTGAATTGTATGATTTGCATATGACTGTTAAAAAGTTGATTCGACAACTTGAACAGCGTTTATCTGTCTATCGACGACACTTAGCAAGGTTGTTGCAGCTTTCTCATCCTGATCATATTGAAGGGCGGCTAATTAAAGAATGTGAGTTGATGATTACGCGTTTAACTCAGCGGTTAGCTGAACTTTCATTGGATTCTTGATCAGTGTCATCATGGATTGTTTCTTGAATAAGATTTGTATTTTTAAACTTAGTATCATGTTGTTTATATACAGTTATTAATACATAGATGCTTAATGCTAATGGAATTAGTAATATACTTCGTAAAAATAGATCATTAAATAGCCATGTATCTGTTGATATTGGGATGTCCATATGGTTATATTAACAGATTAATATAACCTCCTAAAGTGTGGATTAGTTTAGCTATTTGTTTGAATTGTCTTTAAGAATAGGGTTGCAAATGAATCTGCTTTTTTGATACCGACACCATGAATGTCTAAAAAATCATCATATGTTTGTGGTTTTTTATTAGACATGTCTATTAATGTTTTATCACTAAAAATCATAAAAGGAGGAACTTGTTTTTCTTTTGCTAATATCAGACGTGTTTCGCGTAATGCCTCAAATAAACTTGGATTAGTGTTTGATAAATCAGCTGTTGGTTTTTTCTTTTTTGACTTTTTATAATGATAGATAGGAACATAAATGGGTTGATGTCCTTTTAAAATGGGGCGTGCTTTTTCTGTTAATGTTAAGGTTGGGTAGGTATCTCCTTTTACTTTAATCGCTTCTAGAAATGTTAAATAATGAATAACATCCCTTATTTGGCTATTTGATAGTTCCTGTTCGATGTTATAAACACTTAATTTATCTAAATTCCATTGCTGAATACGTGGGTTTTTGTTTCCTTTTAAAATGTCGGTAATCATCATGGCGCCAAATCGTTCTTGCACACGATAAATACATGATAAAATTTTTTGACTAATTACGGATGCATCCCATTGTTCAGGGGGATTAACACATACGTCACACGTTTTGCAGTTTGTAAATGATGTTTTTTCATCAAAATAGGTTAGTAATTGTTTTCGTCGGCAGAGGGGTTTAAAAGCAAAGTTAGTCATTTGTTGTAATTTAATAAACGCATTTTTTTGTTCATTTTTATTAGGTAGTTGTTTAATAAATGATTCATATTTTTGAGTATCTCCATATGAATAAAATAAAATGCATTGACTTTCTAAACCGTCTCTTCCAGCACGTCCTGTTTCTTGATAATAGTTTTCGATAGTTTTTGGCAAATCATAATGAATCACAAATCTAATATCGGGTTTATCGATGCCCATACCAAAGGCTATGGTTGCAACAATAATAGTTGTTTGGTCATGTTTAAATTCATTTTGATTTTGTTCTCTAGTTTGTGTTGATAATCCTGCGTGGTAGGCTTTAGCGTTTATCCCGTCTTTGGTTAATTTTTTTGTTACAGAGTCTACGGTTTTGCGTGACTGGCAATAAATGATACCGGATTGATTGGGTCGTTGCTTAATTTCCTGGAGTATTTGTTTATAAGTATCTTGTTTCGGTCTTATTTCATAAAATAAGTTAGGACGATCAAAACTACCTTGAAAACATTTTGCTTTGGGGATATCTAATTGTTGTTTTATGTCATGCATTACTTTTTGAGTCGCTGTTGCTGTTAAGGCCATAATGGGTATTTCAGGAAAAATTGCCTTTATTTTATTTAGTTCGCGATAGCTAGGACGAAAGTCATGGCCCCATTCTGAAATACAATGTGCTTCATCAATGGCAAATAAATTTATTTTGATATGTGTTAGTGATTCTAAAAATCCATCAATCATTAATTGTTCTGGTGATACGTAAAGTAATGATAATTTTCCTTCATGAAACTGATCCAGTACATCATAGCGTTCGTGTTGTGAAAGGGATGAATTAAATACCATTGCCTTTATACCAAGCTGTTGTAAGTTTAAGACTTGATCTTGCATTAAACTAATTAATGGCGATACAACAATTGTGCATCCTTCTATTGTGAGGGCTGGTATTTGATAACATAGCGATTTCCCACCCCCTGTTGGCATTAATACAATACTATCGTTTTGTTCTAGTGTATGGTTAATAATATCTTGTTGTAAGGGGCGGAAAGTGGTGTATCCAAAAATAGATTGTAAGATAGATTCTGGCATGATTTTATTTGTATATCACTTTTGTCATAGGCATTTTTTTTTGTAATTCTTTAAGTATAGTTAAGTGATTATGATCTATATATAATGTTTTTAAATTTTGTAAGCCATCTATATGTAGACTCGTTAAATTGTTAGATTGAATATTTAGTGTGGTAAGTGATTTTATTTTTCCTAAAGTATTACATTCAGTTAGTTGATTGATATTTATAAATAACTCTTTTAGATCTGTTAAATTTTTTATAGATTCTGGCAAGTCAGTTAGTCTATTGTTGCTAGCATCTAACTTTGTTAGTTTTGTTAAGTTCCCTAGTTCCTCTGGTAATGTCGATATAACATTGCCATTAATATTTAATTCTTTTAGGGTTGATAATTCAAATAGTGCTAGAGGTATTGCTAGTAGCTTTTTGTCTGTAAGATTTAATTTATCATCTTCAAGAACTTTATACATAAGTTTAATGGGAAAAGAAGGCATCTCTTTTTGTACTTTGTAAAGTGTGTTGCCTAGCTTTTTGCAATGATCTATTTTATCTGCAGGTAGTGTTGATTCAGATCCATTTGGGGTAGGTTGTTTGCTTGTATTGTTGTCAGTTAGCCTTCTGTTGTTAGGCTGAGTTATGATTGGACTTCTTCTCATTAAATTATCCTTATTGTTGTTTTTAATCAATATTGTATTATGAAATATTTTTTATGATTTTTAGTTTTTCATATTAACATTGTTGATTGGTGTTAAAAAGAATTTTTATGATTAATATTTTTTAAATTGTATGTATTTTCCAGCTTGGTTTAAGTCTTCTGGTATGGAGGTTGTTATAGGTTTTGTGATTGATAATATTTCTTGATCTAAATAACGTGTTGTTTGGTAGTTATTTGTAGGGTTAATTAACTTTTGGGCGATAATTCCTCGTAATGCATAATTTGTTAAAAATTCATCACATTTAAATTGTTTGAGTCGTAATAAAGTTGATTTTATGTTGTGGGTGTGAAGTGATGATAGTACTAAGTGACCTGTATAAGCAGCTTCTAATGCTATTTGAGCTGTTTCAGAATCTCTGATTTCTCCTATCATAATAATATCTGGATCTTGTCTTAATATTGCTTTTAATCCAGAAGCAAAACTGAATCCCTTTGTGGGTTTAATATTGCTTTGTCTGATACCGAAAAGTTCTTTTTCAATTGGATCTTCTAGGGTAATAATATTTTGTTTTTGTAAGGTTTGTAAATAACGAAGCATGGTGTATAAGGTTGTTGTTTTTCCAGAGCCCGTTGGACCTGTTACTAGAATTAAGCCGTTTTGGTTATGGCATATTTGTTTTATGATTGATTGGTTGTGACACGTAATGCCTAGATCAGAGAAGGTTTCATACGGTTGTATTTGATTAAATAATCGACATGCAATATCGTCGCCATGGATTGTTGGAATGATAGATAGTCTTGTATCGATTGTTATATTAGTTTGTGTCCATTTAATATGACCTTCTTGTGGTTCTTGGTAGATACTTAGATCCAAATGTGCTTCTAGCTTAAGATATTGTTTTAGTTGGGAATAAAGTGATGGGTCGATTTCTTTGTATGATTTTAATAAACCATTAATTCTGAAAAAAATGATAGCAGAATGATCTTCTTGTTCGTAACAATGTATATCGGATGCTTTTTGTTTGATAGCTTCATTGAATAAAGAAATTGCTGAAAATGAAGTGTTTGAATTGTCGTAATATGACTGAAGTTCATGATTTGGTATTAGTATTTTTTTTGTTTTTTTATGTGTTGTTATTTTAATGTTTATATAAGGGTTACTTACAGCAATGGTGATATGCTCTTTTGTTTCATAAAGGGGAATATATGTTTTTAAGTTATTGGATGGTTTATTTAATTTTGGATCAATATTTAATGACTTTATTGATGTATGTGGGATTCCTAGTTTGGTATCGAAAAGAGTATGTAGGGTTTTTTCTGAAATAATATGATGATTAATCAGATGCTCAAATAGTTGATAATTTTGTGTATTAGAAAATTGATTTAAAAAAGTAGGGGATACTAATCTACTGTCTTTTAATAGTTGTTTTAAGTTCGGATATTCCGATTGCAATTATTCTGAAATAAGTACTTTTTTGAGAACTTCAATCTCTTCTAATGCTCTTCCTGTTCCAATTGCTACACATTCTAATGGGTTTGGAGCAATGGATACATTGATTTGAGTTTCTGCTTCAATATGTTTGTCTAAACCTAACAATAAAGCCCCACCACCTGCTAAGGTGATACCTCTGTCCATAATATCAGATGATAATTCTGGGGGTGTTTTTTCTAAGGTTGTTTTAATACCGTCTAAAATAATACGAATAGTATCTTTTAATGCTTCTCTGATTTCTGATCGTGTTAATGTAAAGGTTTTTGGTAATCCTGATACTAAGTCGCGTCCACGTACATCTAATGTTTTTTCTTCTCCCACATCAAATGCGGAACCTAGTTTCATTTTAATTTCTTCAGCGGTTCGTTCTCCAATTAATAATCTGTAATTATCACGGCAATGTGAAATAATAGCTTCATCCATTTCATCACCGGCAACACGTATTGATTTTGAAAATACGATACCGCCTAATGAGATTACTGCTACTTCTGTTGTTCCTCCACCGATATCAACAATCATTGATCCAGATGCATCTGATACAGGTAATGCAGCCCCTATTGCGGCTGCCATGGGCTCTTCAATTAGGTAAGCTTCTTTAGCGCCTGCATGGTAAGTTGCATCTAATACAGCTCGTTTTTCAACGCCGGTAATACCAGAAGGAACGCCTACTATAATGCGAGGTTTTAACCATCTATTTTTTGGGAGAGCTTTTTTAATAAAATATTTCAGCATTGTTTCTGTAATATCAAAGTCTGCAATTACACCATCTCTTAATGGTCTAACAGCAATTACATTTCCTGGTGTACGACCAATCATACGTTTAGCTTCGTTTCCAACTGCTAATACAAGATTTTTTTGTTTATCTAATGCGACTACGGAAGGTTCTTGTATAATAACACCATCATTTTGAGCAAAGACTAATGTGTTTGCTGTTCCTAAATCAATTCCCAAATCACATCGAAATTGTGTAAAAAGTTTTTCAAGTAAATTCATTGTTAAAATCCTAATTTTTAGTGAACACTATATAAATAGTTATGTTATTATAACATTCTTATTGAAAGGTTCAATAAGCATTGTTTTGTAATTTATTTTTGATGAAATGTATTACGTGTTTTAAATCGTTGTAATAATGTTTTTGGTGTTGACGAGAAAAAATCAATTAGGCTATTATTTTTTCTTAAAATAAATAAAATAATAAGCATGGTATTAATAATGATAAATGCTTCACTAATATCAAATAATATTAATCCAGCGTAACAAGTTAGTAATGATAGAAATATACCCATTGTTACATGGTTAATTAACAGAATTATGCATAAGCTTATTAATGGAAAAAACCATAAGTAATGACTGCTAAAAAAGGTGAGGATACCTACTATAAATGGAGCTATGTTACCAGCAGGGTTTAGCTTTTTTAGAAAGGACCAAAAATAACCTAGAGCTAGAACGCCTATGGCTAGATAATTGAGTGTAGGATCTTCGTAGTAAAATAGTCTTTGTGCTAATATACATCCACCATAACCTATTAAAAAATGTAATAAGTGGATACAAATAAATGTAGTCATGCTGCTGCCCGCTTTTATAGTGGATGAGGTTTTAATTTTTTTGATGGGAAATAACCAATTTATAATGGTTTTTATTGGCAAAGAGGCCATAAGAATTATTAGTAAATAGCTAACAATTATCATTAAGCTAACTCAAACTCGTTATGTAATATTTCTAATGCTTTTTGAGCATCTTGTTGTTTGATGGCACAAGAAATTTTTATTTCTGAGGTTGTAATTCTTAAAATGTTAATATTATTTTGACCTAATGCTGTAAACATTTTTGAGGCAGTACCTGGTTTTGATATCATGCCAATTCCGACACAAGAAATTTTTGCAATAGATGTATCCGTTAATAGCTTGCAGTTTAATTTATTGGCAATGGATTCTGTTATTTTTTTTGTTTGATCTAAGTCATCTTCAGCGATAGAAAATGAAATATTATTGCTATCAGTTTTTTCTAAAACATTTTGGATAATCATATCAACATTAATACCATTATTAGCTAATTCACTAAAAATTTCTCCAGCTATTCCTGGGGTATCAGGAACGCCAATCATAGAAATGATGGCTTCGTTTTCTTTTACAGCGACACCTGTTACAGGTTTATTAACTTCCAATTCATTTGCCTCCTTAACTCTTGTTCCTTCTGTTAACTCAAAGGATGATCGTACATGTAAGATAATATTATTTTCTTTGGCACATTCTACAGCTCGAGGATGTAATACTTTAGCTCCTAAGGATGCCATTTCTAGCATTTCTTCATATGATACTTCTGTTAATTTTTGAGCATCTTTTACTTTTCTAGGATCTGTTGTGTAAACACCATCAACATCTGTATAAATTTCACACTCTTCACACTCTAAAGCGGCTGCTAATGCTACGGCCGATGTGTCAGACCCTCCTCTTCCTATTGTAGTAATATCTGAATTTGGATTGATGCCTTGAAAGCCTGTAATAATGACAACTTTATTATTATTTAATTCTTTTTGAATTCTTTCTGTTTTAATTGTTAAAATTTTTGCTTTTGCATGAAGGTCTTGAGTTAAGATACCGGCTTGAGCACCTGTTAATGAAATAGCATTAATGCCTAATGATTGAAATGACATCGCTAATAAAGATGCTGATACATTTTCTCCTGTAGATACTAGAGCATCATATTCTCGAGGACTTGGTTCTGTAGTAATTTCTTTAGCTAAATTTACTAATTGGTTGGTTGTATTACCCATGGCTGATACGACAATTACAAGCGATTTGTTATCATCTAAAAGTTTGGATGTTCGATTTGCGACGGCTTTTATTTTTTCTGGAGATCCAACTGATGTTCCTCCAAATTTTTGGACAATAATTTTTTTTGACATATTTTATTCCTTATCTATAGTTTATTCTAAATAGACTTTTTCCTAGTTTCAAGATTGTAACGAATTTATTGTATACCGTAAATTATTCTTTTTATTGTTTGAGTTTGTGTTTTTTATTCTTATATCATGATAACTATTTCATTCTATGTCATAATAGATAAAAATAGAAATACTATGGATACATTCATTATGCAATTTATAGGGGTGCCTGTTTCAGGAAATATGTTAGGGGCAATTTTTGCTTTTTTTGTCGTTATATTTGGTGTTGTTGTTGCTCATGTTATAACTTATATGCTTGTTCATGCTGTTCGATTGATTTATACACGTAACCAATTAGATTTTTCTTTGTTGCAATCATCAGAGGAATTACCTCAGTTACGTAGTCCTGTCCAATTTGTTATTTTGATTTGGAGTTTGTCGGCATCACTTACTTTTTTTGAATTATCAGAACCTGTTTTAAATTTTTGTTTAAAAACAGCAAAAGTGTTGACTTATATTGGGTTTGTTTGGTTGGGGTTACGCTTAACATCTTATTTTCAGGTGTTTTTTGTCGAAAAATCTAAAAAAACAGCACTTAAATTTGATGATTTATTAGCGCCTTTATTAGGAAAGGTTATTAAAGTGTTATTGATTATTGTGGGGTTAATTTCTGTTGCTGAAATTTTAAATTTGCCATTAGCTAGTTTATTAGCAGGATTAGGCATTGGTGGTATTGCTATTGCTATGGCAGCTAAAGATACGATTGCTAATATTTTTGGGTCATTAACTGTTGTGGCTGATCGTCCTTTTTCAATTGGTGATTGGGTAAAAATTAAGGATGTTGAAGGAACGGTTGAACATTTAGGGTTTCGAAGTACACGTGTTAGAACGTTTTATAATTCATTAGTTAGTGTGCCTAATTCAATTTTATTAACGGCTTCGGTTGATAATATGGGAGAGAGACGTTATCGTCGGTTTAATACTATGCTTTCGATTACTTATGATACTCCTGTTGAAAAAATTGAAGCCTTTTGTGCTGGGATTAGAGAATTAATTGATTTGCATACTGACACACGAAAAGATTATTATCTTGTACATCTTAATGAGTTTTCTGCTAGTAGTTTGGATATACTTTTGTATGTGTTTTTTCAAACGCCGACATGGGAAGCTGAATTAGCCGCGCGCGAATGTTTGATGTTAGATTGTATTCGTTTGGCACAAAAGTTGAGTATTGAGTTTGCTTTTCCTACACAGACCTTGCATCTTAATCAAGAAACAGTGTCTAATTCAAAAATGGCTTCTTTTGATTCAGTTCAAAAACAGATTGCTAATGGACAAAAGTTAGCGAGTAATATTGTTAAGTCGTATCGATCTTAACTTTGGATTATTATCTAACTTCTATTATACTGTGTTACTTATGAGTAAACTGAAGCAAAATCATTTTATCGGTTTTATTGGTCCCATTGGTTCTGGTAAGTCTACAGCATGCGAGTTTTTTAAACAGAAAGGATATCAGATTATATCATTATCTGATATTATTCGATCGTATGTTCAGGAACATAATTTATCAGATGATCGTGATACATTAACACATTATTCGAATCTGCTTAAAGAAAAGAATGGCATAGCTTATTTTGCTGAACAATCTTACTCTCATGTAGTTAATAAGCATTATACTGATGTAGTTTTTGATAGTATTCGACATCCTGATGAAGCTTCTTTTTTGAAAGAGAAGGGAGTCTTTTTAGTTGGTATTCAAGCTAATCAGCATGAGCGTTATGATCGAATTTCTAAACGTAAACATGGAACCGATTTTGTTGATTTATCTACTTTTGTTCATCAGGATACCAATGAACTAAAGGGAATAAATAAAGGACAGGATATTGAAGCGTGTTATCAATTTTGTGATTTAGTTATTACTAATGATCGCTCTTTAGATCATTTTATATCTGAGCTTAAAACTATTTTAGTTTCTTTGGTTTCTTAAACGATGGAAAAGGTAAGTGCACGAATTACAGGGGGGAAAACATTAAAAGGGAAAATTGGGGTTTCTGGAGCTAAAAATGCCGTATTACCAGTTTTAGCATCAACGATTATGCTGGGCGGAGAAACAACTTTATTAAATATTCCTCCTATTGGAGATATTAATTCTATGGTTAGAATGTTAAATTCTCTTAATATTAGAACAGAATATAGGTCTGATGAATCTATTCATATATTAAATGAAAAGAAAGTTAGACATATTGCTCCTTATGAATTGGTGACGGCTATGAGAGCTTCTTTTTTTGTTGCGGGCCCTTTATTAGCTAAAACTGGATTTGCTAAAGTACCTCTTCCTGGAGGATGTTCAATTGGGTTACGTCCTGTTGATATTCATATTCAAGGCTTTGAGAAATTAGGTGTTGAAATTAATTTTGAGCATGGTTTTGTTGAATTTTCAGCATTAAATTTAAAGGGAAATCAAATAGATCTTCCATTTCCTTCTGTTGGTGCTACTGAAAATATTATGATGGCTGCTTGTTTAGCTAAAGGAGAAACAGTTATTCGTAATTCAGCAAGAGAACCAGAAATTGTTGATTTAGCTGATTTTTTGATTCAGGCAGGAGCATTTATTGAGGGTGCGGGTTCGTCTACTATTCATGTTCAAGGTGTTCAATCCTTATCTGGTGTTAAAGATTATTTTGTTATTCCTGATAGGATAGAAATTGGGACATTGTTAATTGCAGGAGGGATTACAGGTGGTGATATTGAGATTGAAAATGTAAATTCAAGTTATTTATCATCTATTACAGATATGTTAACGGAGGCTGGTTTAATTATTTCTTATCAAGATAATAATGTTAGATGTTCAGCTAATGGGGATATTCATCCTGTTAATATTGTCACAGAACCACACCCTGGGTTTCCAACGGATATGCAAGCGCAAATGATGACATTGTTGACAGCAGCTTCTGGTCAAAGTGTTATTAAAGAAACTATTTTTGAAAATCGCTTTATGCATGTTCATGAATTAATTCGTATGGGAGCATCGATTATAATTGATGGCCAATCGGCTACTATTCAAGGCGGAAAATTGTCGGCTGCTGATGTTAAAATTACAGATTTAAGAGCGGGAGCTGCTCTTGTTTTAGCAGGGTTAATTGCGGAGGGTAAAACAACGGTTCATGGGCTTCATCATCTTAATAGAGGGTATTATAATCTAATAGGGAAATTACGAAAATTGGGAGCTGAGATTGACTTATGAAACAAACATATCATTTTTCGAAATATCATGGATTGGGTAATGACTTTATTGTTTTTGATGGAATTAATCAGCGGATAGATATTGCTCATATACAGTCTATTAGTAGTCAGTTATGCGATAGGCATTTTGGTATTGGTGCTGATGGGATTGTTATTGCTATAGATTCAGAAGAATGTGATATTGCTATGAAAATTTTTAATAGTGATGGATCTTGTCCAGAAATGTGTGGTAATGGATTAAGATGCTTTGCGTCTTTTTGTTTTCAACATAAACTTTTAGAAACAGATGTTTTTTCTGTTCAAACTGACGCGGGAAAAATGGTGCCGGCTCTTATTGTTAAAGAAGGTAATGTTGTTGCTGTAGAGATTGATATGGGGGTTCCTCAGACGGATAGAGATTTAATGCCAGATGGTACTATTGTTCATGAAGTTCCTATTGTTGTTAATGATATTTCTTATGGTGGTTATATTGTTTCTATGGGGAATCCTCATTTAGTTATTTTTTTGGATTCTAATAATCATCAATCTTTGGATTTGATTGCTGATACGGTTTATTCTCATCCTCTATTTAAGGATGGGATTAATATTGAACTTGTTGATAGTGTTAGCCGAGATCGAGGTAAAATGGTTGTTTGGGAGCGTGGTGTTGGAAAAACGTTATCTTGTGGAACGGGAGCGTGTGCTGCTACGATTGCGGGAATTTACTCAGGTCAATTTGATCGTAAAGTAAGCATTGAGCAACCTGGTGGGAACTTGCTTATTGAATGGCAAGAATCAGATAATCATGTTATTAAAACGGGGCCAGCCAAGCATATTTATGATGGACAAGTTATGCTTTAATAATGCAGATACTTGTAGTTGGATATTATGGTTTTGGAAATGTAGGGGATGATATTTGTTTAGCAAAAACGAAGGATATTCTTAATAGTCTTTTTGTTTCTCCTGTAGTATGGACTTTATCTGCTGATAAAAATTGCTACCCTAATGCTGTTAATCGTTGGAATTTTTTTTCTATTATTAAAACTATTGTAAAGGTTGATATGCTTGTGTTTGGGGGAGGGGGTATCTTACAAAATAAAACATCTCATTTTAGTTTATGGTATTATTTAGGATTTATTTTTTTTGCCAAATGTTTTAATAAAAAAGTTTTTTTTCTTTCACAGGGAATTGGTCCTATTCGAGGGTTTATTTCTAAGTTTATACTTTCTTGGATTTTAACGTTAGTTACAAAGTCAACATTACGTTCTCAAGAATCTTCATTATTATTTAAATCGAGTAGCGATTTAAAGATAACTAGTGATTTAGCCTTTTATAAAGCGCCTTTATATTTATCAGATTCAAAATTGATGTCAAATAGTGTTGGACTTAATCTTTGTGATGTAGGGAGTAAGTTTTATTATTCATCCTTAGTACAGGAAACTCTAGGTTTAGGTTTAACTGTATCGGGATTAAGTTTTTGTTCGTCCATTGATACACCTCTTCTTGCAGATAGTGGTATTTTGAAATCTGATATTAAGGAATTTTGTGTTGATAGTTATTATCAACCTTCAACTATTCAATATTATTTTATTGTTGCTATGCGGTATCATAGTTGTGTTTGGTCAATTTTACAGGGAATTCCATTTATTGCACTTGCTTATGATGACAAGGTTTTACATTTAGCAAATTATTTAAATCAGCCTGTTGTAAGTATGGATGCTATTCAATCTAAAGGTATTATTAAGGATGCTATTACAACTCTAACTGGTAATTTTGGTTTTTATCAGGGTAATATAGTTCAAGGGCGTAAATCATTATTATGTTCTTCTAAATTAAATGAATGGGTGTTTCATGACAGTTAATATTTTTGGTTATAATGTAGTAGTAGACTCTTTTTCAGATGTTGTTAAACAATTAATTAATACAAAAAAATCTAAAGGGTTGCATCGTGTTGTTACATTAAATCCAGAAATGATTGTTTTGGCAGAGCGTAATTTTATTACAAAAACATGGTTGATGAAAGCTAATACCATTGTTGCGGATGGTTATGGTGTTAAGTGGGCTTCCAAGGTTCTTGGTAAAGGTTCTGTTAATATTATCAGTGGTGTTGATTTAGTTATTAATCTGTTACAACAAAAAGGACTTTCATTTTATTTTGTTGGTTCTTCAGAAGATGTGATTAAAAAAGTTGTTGAAAATAGTAAGAGAGATTATCCAAATGCAACTATTGTAGGTAGTGCACATGGTTTTTTTTCGGAGTTTGATTCCCCTGATGTTATTAAATCTATTCTTGATGCAAAACCAGATGTCATTTTAGTAGGAATGGGGTTTCCTAAGCAAGAATATTTTATTCAAACCTTAGCTCAATATTGTCATTCTGGGGTAGCTATTGGTGTTGGGGGAACGTTTGAGGTATTAGCAGGGGTTAAATCGTTGGCACCTTCATGGGTTAAGGCCCGTGGATGGGAATGGATTTATCGTGCTATTCAAGATCCTAAACGTTTTTTTCGTTGGAAATATTTGGTATATTATATTATTTTTACTTTTCAAAATTTTTTTTCTTTGGAAAAAAGTGAGTTAAAAACTAAGGATTTTTAATAAAGTTTTTAGTTAGTCTTTTTCCTAATTGAACACCTATTTGATCATATGAGTTTATATTCCAGATTAACCCTTCAAAGGTAGTTTTATTTTCATAAAATGCGATTAATTGTCCTATGCTGTAAGGGGTAATTGTATCTAAAAGCAATAGAGTTGATGGTTTTTTTCCTTCACAGATATATCGCTTGTCTTTGGAATCTTCTCCTTCTTGTAAGGCTTGCATTTGTGCATATATATTGGCTTTTAATAAATTATGAGACTCTTTTTCAAAGTGGGTAGATTTTTCATGTTGATTTTTAACTCCAATAAAATCGACAGGTATAACGTCGCTTCCTTGGTGTAATAGTTGAAAAAATGAATGTTGAGCATTTGTACCTATCCCTGGAATAATCATAGGAGCTGTTTTATAGGGTACTTTATTTCCATTGTTATCAACAGATTTACCATTACTTTCACACGTTAGTTGTTGAAAAAAGATGGGGAATGATTGTAAAGCGTAGCTATAAGCAATAATAGCTCTTTGGTTATGATGCTTGATATTGCGTTGCCAAATATGTTCCCATGCAGCTGCTAAGGATAGATTTTGAGTGTAGCTAGGTAATTGAGCATTTTCATCCATAAACTTTGCGCCTGATAATAACTCTGTTATTGCTTTGTTTCCAAAACATAAACCAATGATACACATTCCAATAATACTTGTTGTTGAAAATCGTCCACCAATGGAACTATCAATGTAAAAGTGATTGGCGCTTGTTAAGTTTAAATCTAATGGTGATCCTTTCATTGTTAAGATAATGCAGTGTTTTTTTAGCATATCTTCGCTCAAATTATGTGATTTCCACCATTCTTTTAGTAGATTTATATTGGCTGTTATTTCCATGGTGTCTCCACTTTTAGAGGCTAATATAAATAGTGTTTTTTTTGGGTTTAATTTATGGATACGTGATTTGAATTCTAGGGGATCTATATTGGCTACAAAATGGCCATTTATAATGGGGGTATTGGTTTGTGAGAGAAGTGCTTCATATATGGCTTTAGGGCCTAAATAGGACCCCCCTATTCCTATTTGGACAACATCTGTTATGTTTTTACTGGCATGAATTGTATTGATAAATTCGATAAGCTGATTTATTTCTTTTGTATAGAGAGTGTTTGTATTAGATCGTAATTGATGGTGGTTAACGGACTTATTTTCACTCTTATTATGATTATTGAGTTTGAAAAATGTTTTAAATGTTTCTATTAGGTTGAGTTCTTCTGTTAGTTTGTTAAACATATCTCCTGTTTTTTTAGGGATATTTGATTGGGTTAAATTTAGAGATAGATTATTAGTTTTTATAGTTGTTTCGATGAAGGTTTCATCGGATGTGATAAGTTTTTTAAATAATGTGTTATGTTTCACTATTTTGTGTAATTTTTATGTAATAAGGTATATAACTGTTTATAGTTATCACTTAATTCAATTTCACGTCTTTTCATGACACGTTCAATGGATTCAAAAAATTTCTCTAGTTTGTAATATTGTTTTTTTTCACCATTCCCCCATGAAAATGGAGGGTAATATTTGGTTAAAAATTTGTGGTTATAAATAATGGATCCTAAGCTTATAATAGAGCCACTATTTAATTGGGTTCCTATAGCTGTTTTTACATGATCTCCAAAAATGGTTCCTAAAAATTGTTTTTCTGTGTCTATCTTTTTGTTTTTCATCATTATTGAGATAGAGGAATAATCATTTTTTAAATTAGATGTTGTTGTTTCTGCTCCTAAGTTAACCCATCTTCCTACATAACTATCTCCTAAAAAGCCCGAGTGAGCTTTATTTGAAAATGATTCTATTATAGAATTTACTACTTCTCCTGTTATTTTGCATGATTGCCCTATAGATGAATTCGATATACGCCCGCCAAATATTGTCGAATTTTTTCCTATAAATAAGGGGCCTTCAAGTCTGGTATGTCCAAGAATAGTTACGTTACTTTCTATATAGACAGGGCCTTTTTTTGCATCAATAATTACAAAGTCCTCTATATAGGCTCCTTTATCAATAAAGACATTACTTTCATTATAGATAGCAGTGAATGGATTTATATGTCCTTTTATTACACCTAGTTTATTTGAATTTTTAAAATCTGTTTTGAGATATGTTTTGTTATATTCTATTAAATCCCAGCAATTTGAAATTATATTACATTCATCTAATTCTTCAACAACGCACTTGGGTCGTATTTGTTTTATAATGGTTTTATTATTGGGCGGGTCAGTTAATAAATGTATAGCGATATCTAATAGATCACCTTTTAGATAAGCTACGATTACATTTTCTTTATAGGTAAATAATGTGTTTTCTTGCGGATGGATTTTGTTTATTTTGCTTATTAATGACTGTGTGATAATCACTCTGCCATTAAGTAATAAGCAGGGGCTTCCCGCATTAATATTATTGATTGTATATTTTTTATAGGTTTCTTGCAAAGTGGGTTTTAAGTAATCTCTGGTATGTAGTGTTATATTGCTGTTTTTGAAGGCTTCGTAAAATTTTTCAAATATTGTAGACATGCCAACAAGGCAATCGTATATAGGTCTTGTTTCTGTTATTGGGAATAATTGAGAAACAGTATCATCTTCGAATATACAGCAATTAATCATTGTAAATATTATACCAGTATGGATGAAGAAAAATAAGTTGTTTCAAGTTATGTTAATTTTTTGTAAATATGGTTTGTTTTTTTATTGTTTATGATTGTATATTAAAATTTTTTGTAAGTTTTGCTACTTTATATATAGTATTGTTTATAGGTATTAAATTTTGATAAAGAGGATATAGGTATGCAGCGGTTAGGAGTTACTGGAATGTTTTTATTTCGAAAATGTTTTGCGAGGCCGGTTGCTGGTGTTGTTCGACACCCCTTTGGGCTTAATAACTGTGGTTCTTGGGCTCGATTACCTAAGCTATCTGCGTTAAATTTACATGAAAAAAAGATAGCAAAAGAAATTATAAGGCAACCTGTTGGACCTATTGTTTCTAGATTTTTTTTGGGTGAAAAACTTTATTGGATTAGGAAGGAATGTGAGAGCCGATGTGAAATTTTGGGTGGTAATCCGGATAATGTTTTGAGGTATTTTTTGAATTTGAATAAGTGGTTTTTAAATAATCATGTTGGTCCCGCTTGGTCTGAAAGGGTTGAAGGGTGTGATATTAAAAAGTCAGTATCTAAAGAAATTTTATTTGTTAAGACGGATGATCAGATCTGAGAAGAAAAATTTTATTACATAGTATTGAGATATAGTTAATGAAATTTTTTATGAATTTTTGTTTACCTTAACGGGTTTTTAGATACTTGATATAATGATTTTAATGACAGAAAAAAAACAACGAAATAGGCAGCCTTCAAATTCTAATTCTTTTAATAGAAATAGGAATAAGAATAAGAATAAGGATAAGGATAAGGATAAGGATAAGGATA
>CETM01013835.1_pt1 | contig 31913 bp, 29 predicted proteins | sample 361451 | NCBI WGS metagenome assembly CETM01 (sample SAMEA2622690, study PRJEB7988) | marine metagenome | isolation source: saline water (ENVO:00002010), including
TCTCCTTCGATGCGACTGATGCGACCATTGCCATTTTGATCGGCAATAACTGGAGTACCATCATTGATTGGCTTTGCCTTGGGACCACCTCGCTTGGGACCTATATTAGCTCGCACCGCCAATGCAATCTTTTCAGCATCTATCTCGGAAATACCATTTCGCCTACACATTTCGACAGCGTATGGCCAGCGTGGAGTATCATAGGCACGGGATAGTTTAAGGAGCCGAACACGAATACTATTTTCCAGAGCATTGTAGTATCGCCCTTGCTCTTCAGCTGATGCGTTGAACAACTCGCTCTTTAATGACGGAGTGTTCATCATATTCTCAGCTTCTGAACGACTAATCCGGCCGTTTTTGTCGAGATCCCCGATGATTGGATTAGTGTTTGTTTGGGCACTGGCGGTCAATGTGCATAAAAGCAAAGCTGAGATTGCTGTGGCAGTAATTTTTAGTGCGTTGTTCATTGCTTACCCCATTCTTTCTGGGGACCTCAAGAAGTTTCTGGTTGTCCACACGCTTAGACTCGTTGATGAATAGCCAACGACCCTCCAACTGGTCCGAGCAGTGTGAAAAGATTCGATTTGAATTCTCTCACTTCCACTAAAACAATCAATAGGGCGTTAGTTCAAAGTAAGCATTGTTCAAGTGACAACTGCGTCTTTTCTTTCGCCCCGACCAAGCCGTCACTGGCTTACCAGCCCCATCCTACCGTATGCGAGTGTCTGAAGGCAAAAGAATGGAGCGGCGTGTTTATAGTCCTCATCGGTTACTTTGAGATAGTGCTTCTTGGCTACGTCTTCTGAATTACCTAACCAGGCACATAGGACGTGCTTGGTTAGTTCCCGACTGCCGGGCAGCCGGGAACGGGAAATGGTGGGGGTAAGTGGCCTGCGGACGCGACATGAAAATTTGGGAATTTGTTTACCACGTCGTCTATGATAAATTGTACCGTCGTACATCTAAAGGACTAAGAAATGTTAAGAACCTGTGCTTTGATTCTGGGCTTCATTTTCGTTTCTGCGTTAGCAACCGCGCAGGACTCGCAGGACGATCAAAAACGCGCTCTGATTGCCCGCGCGGCATCGCTAGAACTAAGAACAATCTCCGTTCCGCCACCGGGAAATTCACTGGAGCATCATGCAGCCGGCTTTGCGAAGGTTCTTTGTTCTGCCGTGTTTGTCACTGGCTTGTCCCCAGATTTCGCGGCTGAGAATATTGGCTATTTTACGGCCCCCTACGACGAGCGCGCCAAAATGAAGTGGCGTATCGACCGAGAACATAAGTCTGTTCATGTAATGCTACCCAACGGTGTCACCCGCACTGCCAAGTTCATAGGGGATCTTGGTTGTCTGACCCTGCCTCCTGGTGAGAAGACACCTTTCTTTGAGCCGCCGAACATCGAGTCCCGTTTACCAAACGCTGCAACTACAAATTGGCCGATGGGTGACGTGTTGCCCAAGCGTGGGTTTCCAGCTGCACTAAATGCAAACACCGTGGCAGAAGCAGTCGATGCTGCCTTTGAACCTCGCGAGGCTTTGACGGCGGCTTATGTAGTCACCTGGAAAGGGCGTATTATTGGTGAGCGGTATCGCGACGGAATCACAATGCACACACCTCTGGAAAGTTGGTCTATGGGCAAGAGCCTAACGGCCACGTTGATGGGGACTCTAATCAAAGACGGTGAATATTCGCTGGAGCAAACAGCGCCAATTCCGGAATGGCAAAACAATAATGATCCACGCAAAAATATTCGTATCGCTGATATCCTGCACATGTCAAGTGGCCTTAGATTTCGAGCACCTCAGGATCCAGACTATGATCAAGCCAGCGGATATCCCGATCATCTCTACGTTTACACGGGTACAGGAAACTCGTTTGAGTGGGCGGCTACACGGCCTCTACAGTGGCAACCGAACACAGTGGGACGTTACCGCAATTCGGATCCAGTGCTGGCTAACTACCTAATCCGTCTGGCGGTGGAAAAAAGGGGCGAGGACTACCATAGTTTCCCTCAACGTGTACTCTTCGACAAGCTGGGAATGCACAACATGGTTCTGGAAACGGATCCTTATGGCAACTTTCTTTTACAAGGATATGAGTTTGGAGCTGCACGCGATTGGTCGCGACTCGGCAATCTTTATCTGCAGGATGGTGTTTGGGATGGGAAACGCTTGCTTCCCAAAGGATTTGTTGATTTCGTGAGTACCTTAGCGCCGGCTTGGGTTGCAGACGGCAGACCCATTTACGGCGGCTTTTTCTGGATCAATGGAACCGCACAGTTTCCTATTCCGAAAGATGCCTATTACATGGCAGGGGCCGGCGGCCAGTACACTATCATCATTCCCTCCCACGATCTGGTCGTCGTAAGAATGGGGCACTATAAAGGGGCGAGTGTTGGATTCGAAGCGCTCCAAAGGTCGTTAACGTTACTGATGCAAACCGTACCGAATCGCCGTAGCTCTAAAACCAGTAGAACCGTACGCTGCGCTGTGCCATAACGCGCTGCACCATATTTGCGCCACCGCAATCACATATCAGATCTGACTTCTGTACCTGAACGTAATGCGGACCAATATATAGAAGCAGTAGCGTTTCAGATAAAAGCAGAACAGTCCTGCGACACATCGCTACGTTTCTTTTATTCTAAAAAGTCGATCACCCCGGAATTACTATTGAAATTTGACTCTAAATTTACATGATAGTGTGTGTAGATCATGTAAACGCAACATGATGAACTGACGACCGTGAAGAAGTTACCTGGTACAAAGGTGGCAGAAACGGAAGCTGTATTGTGAAAGGAGGTGATTTGTGGACCATTACGACTGTACGAATTTAAGAGGTGGAAACGCCTAATGCCAATCGGCGGATTGCCCGCATGGGCGTCCACCCACCTGAGACCGGTGCCGTGTCAACGGATGGATCAGGTCCAATTAATGGTGCAACCGTGTCGATGACTTATTCAGTCTCGGCACGGTTGTTTTTTTAAGCTTCTCTAAACAACTCTCCCTTGTTGAATTCATGAAAATCCAATCCGTCGCCAGCGATTTGTTCTATATTCCCCTACCGGAGGTTCTCACAGACTCCACCCACGGTGTGATGGAGCATTTCGCGCTCGTGACTGTCCGCATTAGAGATGATCAAGGCCTGGAGGGACTCGGGTACACCTATACGGTTGGTAAAACCGGCGGTGCAGCCACGCTCGCCATGCTGGAGCACGACATCGAACGTTTACTATTGGGTGAAGACCCCAATGATATCGATAGGATTTTTGACAAGCTATGGTGGGCATTACACTACATCGGACGTGGTGGAATTGCATCATTTGCGATCTCGGCAGTCGATATCGCGTTGTGGGATCTAAAGTCCAAGCGAGCCAACCAACCCCTCTGGAAGTTTCTCGGAGGTGTCGACGATCAGGTCAAAGCTTACGCAGGTGGTATCGACCTGCAATTACCGATCGATCGTCTTAAGGCACAAACACAAGAGAATCTTAATCGTGGTTTTCGAGCGATCAAGATGAAAGTTGGGCGCGACAAACTGGCAGAGGACGTTCAGCGAGTCGCTGCGATGCGAGAATTTCTGGGGCCCGATTTGCCCTTAATGGTCGATGCTAATATGCGTTGGTCCGTCAACCAGGCGATCGAAGCCGCCAAAGCGTTTAAAGATTACAATATTTACTGGCTGGAGGAACCCGTCATCCCGGAGGACTTCCAGGGTCATCGAAAAGTGCTGGTAGAAGGCGGAATACCAATTGCCAGTGGCGAAAATTTACATACCATTTATGAATTTGAAAAACTAATCGCTGCCGGCGGAGTTTCTTACCCGGAGCCGGATGTCGCCAATGTTGGTGGAATCACAATCTGGCGCAAAGTCGCGCAAATGGCAGAGCAGGCAGGACTGACCGTAACGTCTCACGGCGTGCATGACCTACATGTACACTTATTAGCTGCCGCACCCAACGCATCTTTTCTGGAAGCCCATGGATTTGGTCTGGAACGATTCTTAGAGTATCCACTTCAAATCGAGGAGGGGTTTGCCACCGCTCCCTCACGCTCCGGACATGGAGTCTGTCTGGACTGGGATGCATTGGAACATCATCGCGGCGCCAATCTGAATTAACTGGGTTGGCTCCACCGCCGTATAAAATAATCCAGTTTCCGTAACTCAGCCTGAAGCCAAACGGTTATGACAGTTCGACCACATGCTTTGTACGCTGGGAAGTCCCAGTGAAAGAATTAGAAGCTATGATGTCTGAAGGACTTCAGCCGGATACTATATACTGGCTACAAAAATAAGAGCTTCCCTGCGCAGGCCTTAGAAAAAACGATTTAACAATTGGCGAATTTTGGACCGGTAAACCCATGACTCGCAAGGAAACCATGCTCTAGATAGGAAAAAAGTTTACCGAACGCAAAGCATACAAGGAATGAGTCTAGAGGATGCGGAGAAATTCCTACTAATGTTGCTGGAGCCGAATTACACGATCGAAAACAAACACTCCGAGAAGACACCTTTGGATCGCAGCTACAGCGGGATGAACTATAATTATCGGGCACGGGCTACAGTGATGATTGTCAGATAAATGCAGAACACTTCAAATATCAAACTGGCTACCGGACTATTTATTTCCTTCGTCGTATGCTTCTCTGCTGCTGCAATTGGCAGTTTAACAACAACTCCTCAAATTCCCAATTGGTATGCTGACATAGCCAAACCGAACTGGACTCCGCCTAATTGGCTATTTGGTCCGGTTTGGACCGTTCTTTTCTTACTAATGGCAACGGCGGCTTGGATTGTTTGGTGTAAGCATGGAATTAAAAATGCTCGAACTGCATTTTTCTGGTTTGTTATCCAACTAATATTGAATAGCCTATGGTCAATTCTGTTTTTCGGGTGGAATAACCCTGGTGCGGCAGCATTGGAAATTATATTCCTGTGGCTAACAATCTTAATGACGATTGTGGCATTTTGGAACAAGTCAAAAGTAGCCGCTCTATTACTTGTTCCCTACTTTCTCTGGGTAAGTTTCGCGATAACTCTAAACATCGCCATTTGGCAAATGAACGGCTAACCGAAGTAATTTTTCTGGTCCGGAATATTCTAAAAAAACCATCCTTGCTGCGAATAGTGTTATAAAAATGCAGGAGTGTGTGCCTTACGCTGTGCTTCCCCGCTAATATTTAGTCTTAAATTCGTAGATTTATACCAGGTAAAACCTTTCCGAAAGTCATTTTTCGGAAAGCATAACATTAGCTTATAAGGAAACCACCAATGATTAAATCTTGCGTTACCCCACTGTTATTATTTTTTGTTGCAACCACGTTGTTTGCTGACACGAACCGTGAAGTCTTACTGGAATTCGAGAGCCCAGCAAGCATCAGAAACTGGCGGGCTGTCAATGATGGCGTCATGGGAGGACGATCAGTTGGAAGGTTTCGACTGACTGACAAGAATACGCTGGAGTTTTTTGGTTACCTCTCATTAGAGAACAATGGTGGATTTGCATCGATACGCCTACCTTCACGGGACTTCAATTTCAAACAAGGTGATTCAATTATTTTGCGGGTTAAGGGAGATGGAAGAACTTACAACATGAACTTGTATGCCCAAAGAAATCTTGGGGGCTTCTCATTTCGTCAGTCTTTCAAAACCACTGCCAATAAACTAATCGAAGTGAAGTTACCAATAGATCAGTTTGTGGCGACCTGGCGTGGCCGGGTGTTTCCTAAGCAAGTTCTTAATCCCAATCAAATCGCTGGGCTCGGGATCCTTCTTGGTGATAAGAAACAGGGCAAGTTCAGTCTACAGATAGAGTCCATTAGTGTTGAACACGGTGATGAGAAATAAATTGATTTCCCATCACCAAAGCCAGCCAAGAATTTCGATTCCTGCAGGTGTGGTTAGCAATGCATGTCTTGTAGACAGGTTAGAATAGAGATGTTTCAGGTAAACACCTCAAGCCCCTGCCCTGTTGGTAACAGCTATGATTCGTCCTCTTCTATTTGTACTGCTGGCCTCACTCTCATTCCATTCTTTAATACTGGAAGCTCAAACACTTGACCTTCCGCCGCTTAAAGATTTACCACGAATCGACAGAACATCTCCGAGACCTGCCCCTAGCATCCTTAGGAATTCAGCTTTCATTCTGAAGATGAAAGCTCATGCGGTTAGCGGTGAAAATTATGTGATCCTGACAGATCACGATTCACCAGCATTTCTTTCAGCTCTGAATAAATTATCTGAATATCGCAACGGCGAGATTTTGCGTTTAGATGATTTAGGATCGGTTACGGAAGTTGCGGGACGGACGATACTCCACGAACGACTTTTAGAGGCAAATCCAAAGTATGTTGCTGTCGCGCCGAAAATGGATTCTTATCGGGAGAATGTGTTATTGGGCTTGTGGGAGGTTTTCAGTTCGCTGGACGAAGACCCACACATCGATGTATATCCAGGCATTCTCCTAGCTCCCAATGCTGAAAGTTTTCAACGGCTTATTGCCCGCTCCATCAATTACCGGGCAATCCCTCAAAAAAGCCTACGGCCAATGGCCATTAGTCAGGTTCCTTCGGTCGCCGAAACGAGGTCGCTGCAGAAGGCCGGCATCTTGAGAGAAATGTTTGCGGGATACGGCTTAAATACTCCCACGATAGCCGTCTATACTCCTGCTGCTGAGGATGCAGCGAAGTTGGAAGGAAAAGACTTGTGGAACATTCACCTTAAAAGCAAAGGGGACTATGTAAAAACATTGTCCTCAAAACCTGACCGGGCTCTTAAAACCGCTCAACTTGTTGTCATGCACGGACATGGTATTCCGGGGATGTCATGTTCCATTGACATTAACGGGATTCCAAGCAACTCGGCAAATAGAATCGTCTTAACAGGCTCCTGTTTCTCAGCAGTTCCCGTCAAATCAGATCTTCCCAGACTATCTTCTGCGCCTGGTGGGTACAAAGTCGATGCTCGTCCGGCCTTTGCATTGGAGTATTTAGATCGAGGAGCAGTCGTCTTCTTTGGACATATGAGACTTAGCTCCGGCTTTCCCCATCTTTTCCCTGTGCTGGAAAATTGGATGGAGGGAGAGAGTGTTGGGATCGCCTATCAAGAGCTTTTAAACGCCATTATCGATATGCGAGGATTTCGAGCTGGTGACTTTGTCATCCCCACGCCGGTGACACAGCGAACCATTCGACAAAACACCATGTTGTACGTCATCTTTGGAGATCCGGCGATAAAGCCGTTTGAAAAATTGGAAAAGTAGAGTTTACCTAAGTCTGATTCCCAAAAAGCCACTACCAATTAAGTCCTTAAGTACAACAATAAGGGTCTAACGGTTGTCTCTCGTACTGGGGCTTCCAGCACTCTGCTATCTATTTAATCGCCAGGAAAAGATGCGAAGTTTTTTGCTCATCTTTCCAAATCAGCTCTTTGAGAACCATCCTGGATTTGCGCTGCAACCGGACATGATTGTCCTCATCGAAGATAGCCTCTTCTTCGGGGATCATGTGTATCCTCTTCGCTTTCATCGCAAGAAACTAAACTTTCAAAGAACAGCGATGAAGAAGTATGCCTTGTTTTGTCAAAAACGTGGATTTAACACGATGTATCTTGACCATGAAAAAACCAAGGATTCACTCTTTAAGCATTTAAAGACAGTCAAAAACAAAGAGTCTGATACTGCCATCAACTTCATTACCATCGAACCTGTAGACTATGAATTACACGCTCGCCTCCAAAAGGCTACCACTAAATTAGGTTTACCCATTTCATTTCTATCTAATCCCGGCTTCATCAATACGCGCGCAAACAACGATGAATTTAGCCTAAATAAAAAACGCTGGCGGATGGCGGATTTTTATAAGTGGCAGCGTAGCAGACTTGATGTACTCATGGACGACGGGAAGCCGCTAGGTGGTAAATGGAGCTTCGATCATGAAAATCGCAAAAAAGTACCGCGGAATCTCATCCACCAAATCCCTCCTAGCTCACTAATCCCTGATGAACCGCACGACAAGAAAGCACACGCATATATAGAAGCCAAATACAAAACGAACCCGGGAACCCTGTCTGGAGGAACCTATCCAACGAATCACGAACAGGCGAAAAAATGGTTGGATACTTTTCTGGAACAACGTTTTCAAAATTTTGGGATCTACGAAGACGCGATGGTGAAGGGCCAAAATACGCTTTGGCATTCTGTGTTAAGCCCACTTATCAACATTGGGTTACTCACACCTGAACAAGTACTTTCTCGATGTTTGGAATTCGCTGACGAAAACGATACACCACTAAATAGTCTGGAGGGATTTGGCAGAATCGCAAACGCTTATCAACGAACCCCAGATGGGCAATGATGTGTAAACTGGCAGAGCAAATGGAAACGAAAAAGATGAATCAGCACTTAAATCGGGCAGATAACTATCTGGCAAGGATTTTTTAAGACGTATTCGTGTACCATCCCGAACCTTCTAGCAAAAATCAGAGAGCTCTCTTTCGAGAGCTCTCTGAAAGCCTATCAGTGTCAACTCCGGAAAAATTGCATTGATACACTCATTGTCGACTCTATTCGTCGATCAATTCCACCGCGTCACCTATTGCGACGTCAGCAGTCTGCCCATCCGGAAGCAGGCGGTTTGCAATGGCGATTCGATTTCGCACAGCTTCAATCACCAACACAGCGGTCACTTCCGTCATCGTATCTAAAACTTCTCCGGTGGCGGGATCTCTAATTACTTTACTCACGCTAGACACCGCAACCCGCATACCTGGTTCTAAACCCGCATTTCTACCACCGTTTAGATAGACGTATTGTTCATCAACTTCGGCGATAAGTCCCTTATAGAGAGGAACTTCGGGAGCCATTCCATTTCCTTGGGGAATAACGGCCGTCAATTGAACCTTGCCTAAAGCATTATTAATAGCACTTTGCATAGCTTTACCAAGCGATGACATTTGATATCGTCGCATTCCCAAGTCGTACTGATCTATGGAACCAGCAATTCTTACATAGTCCAAATCCAAACCTACATCTGTACCTACGCTTGAACCTCGTCCATTTACACTCGTCAAAATCTTTCCCGTATAAGGGTCAAATGCACGAAGTACGACTTCAGCATGAGCCATAGACTGTGAAAGGTTGATTCCCAAATCGTAGATTCTCCCAAGTTTGATTTGGCCCAATCCGGTACTGAACTGAGAGCCAGTACGCTGATCCATCACCGTTACGGTTAACTGTAAAATCGCGTCCACTCCCATTTCCTGTGCTTTAGTCAGGACTTGTGAATTAAGGCGGCCATTAGTCAAAGAAAGGCTGTCGACTACCGTGTATTGATTAGAATTTACGAGATTATGAATCAGTTGATCCGAAAGATAGGGGAAGCGGTAATGCATTCTGGACTGAGTCGGTAAAACCGCCACAGTTAATTTTTCGGCCGGTTCTTGTGCCTTCAAAGTCCAATTACCGGCAAAAAGACTCAAAATAAGAATTGTTAAAGTTAGGCGATTACGATTGGCTTGGTAGCGTTTCATTTTTCAAATCCTTTATATTGATGTTCATGTCACGTTTTCCCTCAATGTTAGAAACGTAAATCTGGTACCAAACGGACAAAGAAACCCTCAAATATTCCTAAGTTCTATTTCATCTACATCCAACATCCTGATTGATTTTGTATGTCATTCACTGAGTTACTAAAAAGAATTGAGAATGGAGATTCCGACGCTTCGACGGAATTGCTCGACCAGTATGGGCATCACATTCGACGTATTGCCAGAATACGTCTCAATGACACGATGCTCCGAAGAGTCGAGGATAGTATGGATATCTACCAAAGTGTCATGGCTAACTTTTTCATGAGGGCAGCTACAGGACAATTCGACCTTGATACTCCTGAACAAATGCTGGCGCTGATCTCAACGATGATTAGAAACCGCGTTATGGATAAAAGCCGGTTCTATCGCTCACAGAGAAGGGATATGCGTAGGAATATCTCTATCGCCAATACACCTACGGAAGATAAAAATCGTGAAACTCCCAGCCTCATGATGAGCCGCGAAGAGGTCATTGCTGAATTCTACTCGCGACTTAATGAAGAAGATCGCTGGTTACTGGAAGAACGAGCGAATGGCAGCAGTTGGCAAGAACTAGCGCAGAAATTAGATGCGACTCCTGACCAGTTACGTAAGCGCCTGGCGAGAGTCACGCAGCGTATCGCAGCAAATATAGATTGGGAATAGAGACACCCATGAAACCAATTCATGACTTACTACCATATCTTTGTGCCGAACAAAGCAGTCGATGGGCAAATGGAGACCATGTTCCAATCGAAGAATTTGTTAGTCAGTTTCAAGAACTAAAAGAAGATACTTCTTCACTGCTGGATCTTATCTACCACGAAATCTATCTCCGCGAGATTCATCAGGAACCAATTGATTTGGAAATGTTTTCGAAACGTTTTCCCAATCTTCGTTCCGACATTGCTCTCATGTTTGAGGTACATCAACTAGTAGATACCGGTAATTTGGAAGTATCCGACGAGTTGACAACCAGCAGTGAGAAAGACGAATTCCCGGATCCCGTTGCTGATGTACTTCGTGTATTATCCGAAACTTATCCATTTTCCGAGCTACCCCGAAATGTACAAGAGAGTATTGCCGGGCAATCAATTTATCGTGTTTTTGATACTGGTGACTATTTGGTCAGGCAAGGCGATATCTCCGACTCTCTTCTGATTATCAAATCTGGTGAAGTTGAAATCCGATTGAACCACTCTGAGACGGAGTCCGAAGTCCTCGGTTACTGTGGTATCAACAATGTCATCGGAGAAATTGGTATCTTCACGAACAGTACACGCAGTGCAGACGCCGTCGCAATTGGTGAGGTGGTAGCACTGGAAGTGCCCCTGGCATTATATGAACAGATAAATCGTGATTTCCCTGCCACCAGCGCGATGATTGCAAATCAGGTATCTGAACGAATCGGCAGTCATGATATTGACATATTGACCAATAAATCTCTTGCGGGATACCAGGTAATAAAACGACTTGGTCGTGGAAGCATGGGGGTCGTCTATTTGGCAAAACGGATTTCAGACGGAAAGACATATGCACTAAAAATGCTTCGGCACGACATCCTCTGTAATCAAAAAGCCTGCCAGCGTTTTACACAGGAATCAGAAATACTCCGGGACCTTGATCATCCCTTGATTCTTAAGACCCATCAGGCTTTTCATGCCATGGCTACAATGTTTCTGGTAATGGATTATTGCGAGGGTATCTCGCTTCGAAAATGGATCGATACCGCGGAGCATCTCGAGATCGACATCATCAAGCATATTGCTGCTCAGTTAATCGATGTCTTGCTCTACGCGCACGACTGTGAAATTATCCACCGAGATGTCAAACCATCGAATGTAATGATTAGCGAGAACTATCAGGTTACCCTGATGGATTTTGGTCTGGCCAGAAGCTCGGTCAACCCCTCGCTAACCCATACAGGTGAATTGTTGGGAAGCCCTCGTTATATGGCCATCGAACAATTTACGGGGGGAGATGTGGGCCCCAAAGCGGATTACTATGCGTTGGGATGTCTGATTTATGAAATGTTAACGGGTGCCCCATTGTTTGACAGTCATGACCTGATAGGAATGCTTACGCAGCGAATGCAGTGGACCATGCCGGAGAAAGACGAAATATTCCCCGAACTCGACAATGAGGTTTATGATTTCCTCCGCAGTTGTCTAGAAGCAGACGACGAAAAACGTTTGGCGGATTATGACAAAGAGAGGCTTATTGCTTTATCGGGGAACTGGCGCTTAAATCAAATAGTCTGAACAAACCATGGAGCGTTTGTTTTAATCGTGACGATTCATTTGAAATTTTTAAGATCAAAATTTATTGGAGTCTAAACTATGAAAAACTATATCCTGGGTATTTTCTCAGCTGTACTTATTGTTGGCATTTGCGGGGCCGTCGTTCAAGATCGAAACCGAGGGGTTGAGTATGAACACATTTACGTTGACCCTGAAAACTTTACGATGCAATTATTTACCGATTTTGAGGCCACTCCGGTGCCAAAGAAAGAAGGGGTATTTTTCGAAACCCTTGGTAAGCTACAGAAAAATGGATGGCGTGTTGTCTCAATGGATGACGTGGGATTTGTAATGCTACGTGAAAAATAAAAAGCCGGAGGGAGTAAGTCTCCAAAGACTTACTCCCTCCATTTCTTGATCTATATTTAGTTAACGTTGTACGAATCGATTTCGATTTCTGTTGCTGAACTGTTCCGATGAACCTTGTCGGAATTGATTCAGTACATTTTCAATATTGAAGCTGCTCGATTCGTTAACATGCTCTTCTATTTCCATACGTTCTATTTCACGATGATAGATCACTCGTCGTGATGACTGTCGGTTCTGTACGCCAGAAGCTCTCTGAATTTGCTGTAGTAAATCCTGGAATTGATTACTACTTCCCTGCGAATTCGACACGTTACGAGCTCTTACGACTCGAGGTGCGACTTGGAAGGGCGTTTGATTCATACCAGTGCTTCGCATATTCCAGGACGAGCCTCCGTGGTTCATATTGAAAGGAAATCCGAAATCCTGTGCTTTTGCCTCTCCCAAACTCATGTGAGATACCAAAATAGCTGCCATCATTGCTATTGCCTTTTTCATCTTTTTTTCTCCTGGCAAGTGGTTATTTGAGTGGGACATTTCAAAGGTGACTGAAACTATTTTCTCAATCATTTGCCCCTTACGCTATCTAAAACGTAAGCCGCGCCCAGACCGGACAGGAAAAAGAAAAAATTATCCAAAATAAGATTTACGCTTCCAATCTATAAGGTCTAGTCAGTTTGAATACACCATGATTCAAATTGACTCCTCATTATGTATGGCACTCAAGGTTAATCCTTAAAAAATCAGCCTTTAGTACTTTGGCACAGGGTTTGCGAATAGATCTATCAGTTGGTCAGACCGTCTGACCTAAACACAATCACATTTGGAGAACATCTTATGAGCAAGAAAGTATTTGTTTTAGGTATGATGGCTTTTTTAAGTTGGTCAGTACCCGAAACCAAAGCTGCAGACTTCGGATTTAGCATTTTCGGTCCTCAGGGTGGACAATTCAGTTTTTACAACGGTTCGTCTTTCTCGAATCGCGTTCATCAGTACGGGCGTCCGATTTATTCGAACTTTAATTATCCGAACACTTTTTGCATGCCACGGTATCAATTTCAGTCCAATCGCCAAAGTTATCAGTATCGAGGTTTCACTAGCCAACGATACCGCTCACGATCAAGTTTTCGTTCAAACTTCTCTCAACAATCTTTCCCATCATTCTGGAGATTCTAGTAACTAAAAAAGTGGTTGGCCGGTTTTATTAAATCGGTCAACCTTTTTGCTAAATAAACAATTACTAGTAAGCTAGCAAAAAGACAAGCAAGCCGTTGAACAAGTTTTCAAACAACGAGCCGGAACTATCTAATTGGGAAGAACCATTGGACCTGTTACGGAGCTATACATTAGAGTTACAATCGCTTGCTCGGGAAATGGTGACATTACGGGTAGAGCATAATGAGAGGAACTGAGAACAGATTTATTCCAACTTTGCCCAAACGATCGGAAATTCTAAATCTAATCGCCAACGCCTGAGGGCTATCGATTACATCCATTCAATCTATCTATGGTGGAATGGGAAACTGGAATGATTTCTATCTCCTGGCTTTAGAAGAGGCGGAAAAACAACGCATGTCATTAAGAATTGGGATTTGCAATTTAGCTAAGGAAATGAAAACTCAGATTATTACTGGTCCCAATGAGCCAAAAAGAAGTCTTTGGGAAAAATTAAAAGAACAAGTATCCCGAGCGTTCTTTTAGGAAAGTATAGAAGACATAGGCATGCAAAAATACGGCCGAATTTTAATCTCATTCATCTCTCTGATGATCAGTTTTTTTTGTCTGTTTGGATTTTTGACAACATTTGAGCCAGTCAGTAATGCTATAGCTTTTCGGATTTTTTATTCAATTCTAGGAATCACTACGGCTACTATTAGTATCCGAATGATGTAGTATCCGAATGATGTGCTTAGCCATTCCTAATCCTTGCTTATTTGAATAAATTTATTTCGAGGAACCTCATCGACTGTCCAAACGTGATATTCATATCTTTAGCTTGCTCACTCATTGTAAATTCCATCTCATATCAATATGCTACGAACTTTTAGCTTTCAGGCTTGAATGTCGCAGATTTAAACATTGTCCGATAGAGTATGATCCCAACAAGGAAAATAACCCATTCACCAATTGCAAGCTTATAGGTCCCAGATGCAATGTCGCTATAAAATACGAAACTCAATGTTCTAAAAACTACCAGATTGGCGTGAAGCAACACACAAACTAATAACGTATATTCAAGAAAACGCTCTCCGAAAAATGGTAACAAAAAAATCATTCCCATTCCGATCTCGAGTCCCCCATATACGGTGAGGAATTCCGACATTCCAGCTCCACCAATTAACTCAAAACCTACTACAGCGGAAGTTTTTTCTGGTGATATTGCACACCACATACCTAAAGCAAGATACATCAGGCCGACAACATAACAAAACAAAGCGGTTAGTCGTGGCATCCTTATATAATTCCTTTGATTCCAGATATGAAAATAGTTAACTTAGCAAGCATTCATACGAAAATACAATGGTTTTAGCCTTTACTAATACCAACTAGACGTATTAATTTTCACAAAATAAAGATTCTTCGTATTCGAAATGCAGTAATCAAAACCTTTGGCTAATAATTACTCTAATCCGATCCTGCTTACCTTGGTGTTATTCATCGTCAATAGTAATGAGGCCCAAAGTCGGCAGGGTCCAACAGGACCCATCGAGAGTGCCTTTAATGCAGATAATGAATTAAGCATTCTGCTTCAGGAAGAACCTATACGTCGGTTTAAGAAACAGGCTATCCAACGGCTAGCTGTATCCTCCGGTTACTTGACCGATGGTGAAAAATCCAGCACGCACCGATGGTTTGCTACAGAAATTGGAACGGCTATACCACTGGGAAACTTTGAAAACATTCTTGCGACCGAAATCTCATTTAGAAATGATGTGCTCACACTCCCTACCAAAGAATTTAAACGAAGTGATCTTTATGGATTAAGTTGCTCTCTATTCTTTAAAAAATCGCTTTCTGATAAAAGCAATTTACTTATAAATGTTCGTCCCGGCTATTTGGGGGATTTTGAGGCTACCGCCAATACCTTCGGTATGTTTGGAATGGCTCTCATCACAAAACAACTCGAATCCCATGACCTTACGTTATCGTACGGGTTTGTACATCTTAATCAGGTAGACGCTGCTCTGTTGCCCGGATTAGGAATCCGTTGGGATCCAAATCCTAAAATATCGGTTGATCTGAGGTTTCCAGAATCAAGAATATCCTGGCGTCTCGATAAAAACGGTGGATACAGCGAACATTGGTTACACGCGTCAATTGGCTTTGACGGAAATCGCTGGGGTATCCGTAAGCCTGATGGTAATGATACGGAGATTCGACTTAAATATTGGTCGGCTGTACTAACCTTGGAAAAAAGAATCGATGGTGGAGGCGGTTGGTGGATTCATTTATCACATCAATTTGCGCGTCGATTTTCGGAAAGTGGCGAAGTTGACCTGAAATTAAGCAATGGCTTCCAAATAGCTGCGGAAATCGCTTATTAGGAATGCTAAAGGGCATATATTCTTCTTGAAAAGGAATGATTAGTTGAGTCAAAACTATGAAAAATTAGCAGCCGGCACTCAGCAAAACGAACTGCCTGTCAACTATCATAATCTACGCCTTTGGCCTGCTCTACTTCTGGTGATCACAGGTATTCTGTCGTCTCGTCTTAACGAATTCATTCAAGATGGTCCGTCGTGGCTGTGGATGGTCGTTGCATTTGGCCCCTTAGTGTGCTCAATATTAGCTTTAGTTTGGTGGATATTCCTTAGTCGAGCTAAAGCACGTGAACGGATTACCGGATTAATTGGAATCGTAGGCACGGGAGCAATTGCCTTGCTTCTTTTAGATGAAACTATGTACGGTCCGGTCATCATGATGATCACTTTTCCACTTGGCATGGTGGGCTTTGTCATAGGAATCTACCTAGCTCGATGGCTACAACTACCGCGGAACTGGTTAGCCATTACTGGATGTATACTCGGATTTGGCTACTCTTTATTTTTTCGCTATGAGGGAATGTGGGGTGACTTTACTGTAAAACTCTCGCCACGTTGGCAGCCGACATCTGAATCACTTCTTCTAAGTCAAAGAGCCCAGGAGGAGGATGCTCTGCCACTCGCTCGTCGACGCCAATCTATCGAGCAGATATCATGGTCGGGGTTTAGAGGGAGAGAACGTCGGGGAATTGCTACCTCAAGCCAAATCGAAACAGATTGGGTAAAGCATCCACCGAAAGAACAATGGCGTATCAAGATAGGCCCAGGATGGTCTTCATTTGCCATTGCTGGCGAATTACTTTTTACACAGGAACAACGTGGCGAAAATGAATGTGTCACGTGCTACAACGCACGCACGGGTAAAGAAATCTGGATACATCTGGAACAAGCTCGCTTAAATGATCCTCTGGGCGGCCCCGGCCCTAGAGCAACGCCTACGCTTTACGAAGGGCGTCTCTATACACTAGGGTCAACAGGCATTCTTTTGTGTTTAGACCCAATAGATGGTGACATAATCTGGAAAGTGGATATTCCAAAAGAAGCGAATCGTAGCGTACCGATGTGGGGTTTTTGCGCCTCACCACTGTTGTTAGGAGAACATGTCATCGTTCATGCGAGTGAATCAGGTGAAAAAGATGTTTTCGGATACAAAGCATCCAATGGAGAACTTGTTTGGACAGCATCGGCAGGAGAGCACTCCTATAGTTCACCACAACAGATGAATTTCGGTAATCATCAGCAGGTGGCAATTCTTACCGATGAAGGCCTGACCCTCATTAATCCGATCACAGGTGTTATTCTTATGGAACATGACTGGCCGCATAGTGGATATCGCGCTTTACAACCATGCGTAGTCGGTGATAAGCATATTGTTCTTCCTACTGGTATGGGCACGGGAACACGATTGTTAGAAATAGATGTGGAATCAGAGCGTTGGAGTGTGAGAGAGATCTGGACCACCAAGAATCTTAAATCGGACTTTAATGATTTGTTGGTACACGAAGGTCATTTATACGGTTTTGACGACAGTATTTTTACCTGTATCGATCTGGCAACAGGTCATCGGAAATGGAAACGCGGAAGGTACGGTAAAGGACAAAGTTTGCTACTGCCGGAAAATAATCTGATCATGGTATTGTCTGAGCAAGGAAAGATGGTCGTTCTCGATACCGATTCCGACAATCATCAGGAGCTAGCTTCACTCCAAATGTTGAATAGCAAAACCTGGAACCATCCAGTATTGGTTGGTGCCAGGTTGTATGTGCGAAATTCTGAAGAGGCTGCCTGCTATCAGCTACCGACAAATTAACCTAATCAAATGGGTTTATCCTTCGACGCTGATGAGCCGACTGGTGAGTTCAACAAGGGATAGGTTTGGACCTGCTTTTTGAGATGCGGTCAGCAAGCTACCAGAGGCCCCCTCCCCGGTTGAGTTACCTAATTCCGTTGGAACAATTGGCTGAGGTAGAGTTTAGGAACTATCAATTGCGGTAGGTCAGTGTCATTCAATCGTCGGACAACTTAAAATGATTCGGCTGGCAGCACCCCTGGTGATGCGGATCGATCCGGATTTGGTGCTTTGTGGCCTCTATGTAATCCTGGAACGCCTCATGAAATAAGGATTTGAATTTACCTTCCCTGATCTCCTGGACGCACTGAAAGATCTTTACGCGAAATAAACCGGAGTGGTTTTCCTCTGGTTAGAGGTCCAGTCCGATAATGGGCCAAACTACTTGCTGAAGAAAAGGCTGATGAAAAAGAATCGGCAGCGGTAGCAGTATCCAACTCATGGTCCAGATTCTTCCCAGAGCTGGCTTTTTCGCCAGTGTGGTTGCGATCCAGGCAATTCTTGTTTCTAAGAGCATCGCCGCACCATGGAGAGCAAAATATGCGAGCGGTAGTCCGTATCCGCTCCGAACCGGTACGCTAATTGCCAATTCGTGCAAAAGGCCTGAAAATAGGAAGGCGACCAGAGTTGCCGGTAAGGTGCCCCATTTAGCTCGTAGTGGCCGGTAGATGGCCAGCGTGGTCATCTCTGAGAAGGCCAAATTCCAGCGTTTCCCCCAAAACTCTGCGAGCGTAAGAGATTTGAACGGTTCCCGGAAAAGCATATTTGCCTCAGCACCCAGATATCGCCAGGCAGCGGTCAAAAGATTAAAAAAGCCGAAATGCAGGGTGAGACTAATTCCAGGTAGGAGCAATATGGTAACAAGCAGAGTTCGATAAAACTGGTCTTCTACAAAGCGACCGTCCCAAGTCAGCCTGGAGACGATGATCAACGATAATCCTAGGAGGATATTCCTACAACCCCGTCGAATGAAAAGCGTGTAATCCTTACGCGGCGACCGTGGAACATCAGCAAATAAGGCTGGCCGCATGCCGACCCAAAAAACTGCAAAACCGATCCACTGGAAAAGCGTCAAACGGATTTGTTTCGTGTGACGCACTTCACACACAATGACGGTTTTCATTGTGAACAGGGTAATTCCAATAATGGCAATCATACGAAATCCCGGAGGTTGTTCGAGCGTGTACCAATGCATGGCCGTAATCGCGCTGCCGGCAACAGTCCACGATAACAGGCGCGCGAGGATCACTGAGGAAATGCGACTTAGGTAAAAACCTAAGATTAAACTGACCGGTAGCAGCAGTTGTGATAAGGCGGCGTTCGAGAGGTCGGTGGGAATATAACTATTCAAGAATCAATTCCTAGATTGGTCCAGACGGAGTAACCGTAGATCGTGGTAAGCGAAATAAACGTACCGACTAAAAGGATTTCTGCAATCATGTATCGAAGGCCGCTAGGGGCATCGCTGCGGTCAAAATAAGTGAATTGAATAATTACACGGGCTCCCCAATAAATCGCGATAAACATCGAAAGTGCTACGGCGATATTATTTCCACTGGAGAGTTCGGTGGGAAAACAGATTGAGACGATTCCGAAAAAGACATTGGTAGTCCAGATATACCCTGCATAGGTCCAAAACACCTGCCTCGTTAATGGACGCAGTTTGGCAACATCACTGGACCAATTCAAGGTGGCAGGAATGGCGAGACTGCCAAGGGCAATTGCGAGTTGAGCTAAGCCTGCTATAAAAACTAGATTTTCTATTGCCATACGGTCAAATCCTCCTGAAGTACAAAAAAATCGCTTCCATTCATTATAGTCTCCCTGCTCGGTCGCCCTATTTTACGCTTGTTGATGGCGGAGCGATGGGAACCAGCAACGCACGTTTTGCTGATACTGCAGGCAGGGCTCCCCAAAGCGATCCGCCAAATCCTTTTCCTCAATGGGCCGAAACACAAAATTCCAGATGATAGCCCCCATCAGGGAATAGATCAAAATCGGCAACGCACCAAAATAGATACCTCCGGCGACTCCCTGGCCGATGCCGGCTAACGCCATAGGATTGCGTACATAACAGTAAGGCCCGGCAATCACGAGCTTATTGGTCTGATCGAGAGGCAGTGGTGTTCCTTCCCCGAAATAGACGATCGAATAAGAGATAATCAGACCAAGAAGCCGGGAAAAAATCGAGGTTTTCCGAAAAGGATTGTCCGATTGTTGATTGATTCTCGTTAGTAAGGGCGAGGGCAACAATTGACTTCTTGTGACCCAAATGAAAGGGATTAGAAATGAAAAACTCACTGAAAACTACGATCACAGCACTCTCGGCTTTGCTTCTTTGCACGATATCCGCCCGTGCTGAAAACAATACAAGTCCAATCATCGCGGACCTCGATGGAAACGGCCGCATCAGCCGGACAGAAGCCGAGAATATGATGAATTCACCAGGTTTGAAAAGTGAATTGTTCAACGCAACGACTGAAGAACAGGGGCGATTCTATAACGCGTTAGAGAATAGTATTCGTGTTCGCTTACTTAAACTGTCGCGTGCCTATGGAACCCCCCGATGGTCTCTGGCGATTGAAATGTGTGAGCGTAATGGCTTATCTGCCCAAGACGCTGAAAGAATCGCTTTGGCGATGCGAGCTAACGCGTCTAACACGTCACGTGGCTCTAAGGCAAAGTCCGTAACTGACGGTACTCCAATCATCGCAGATCTGGATGGTGACGGCCGTATCAGTCGCATTGAAGCTGAGAATATGATGAATTCACCAAGTTTGAAAAGCGAGTTGTTCAATGCATCTGCTGATGATCAGAGCCGCTTCTACAACGCCCTGGAGAACAACATCCGAGTACGGTTGCTGAAGTTATCCCGAGCCTATGGAACACCCCGATGGTCTCTGGCTATTGAAATGTGTGAGCGTAATGGCTTATCTGCCCAAGACGCTGAAAGAATCGCAATCGCAATGCAGAACAAATAAGCAAGCGACGATTCAGTGAGTTGCCTCCCCGGGAGCCTAAAGGCAAATGGGGGGGCTTTTATGTTTTAGATAGATGCTGCTAAAGGTGTCTTATATTAGAAGCATGGAAACGACTTTCCGCCCGACTAGTAACCAGTTCCTGAATAAGAGCTACTTATGGATTCTTACAATTTAGTGGTTGCAACCCTTCATGACATCGTCTGATGTTTTTTTAGAATTACTAAAGCCTCCCTAGTATTGAAGAATGTATTTTTGGCTTAAATTTCAACTAAGTTTCATCTCTTTTCAGTAAGACAATAAAATGAATAGCCTTTCAATAAATACTTTAAGCCTTTTAATAATTTCATTCCTAGGCGTTTTCGCTGAAATTGAAACTCAAGACGAGCCTTCAAAACTCGATCTCGCGACGGCTGAATATAAGCTAAAGGGCGTGGAACGATCTGCTAAAATTGCAAATGGCACGCCGTTCTCACTAGGCAATGATGGAACCATTGCCCTAGAAAAGATCGCTGCTCTGTATAAGGCTTTTCCCAATAACCCAAAGGTGAAGGAGCTTTTTAAGCGAGCGCGAGTGGTTGTTAAGGCAAGCAAAGGTGCTTTCATTGATATCACTGATGAAATGCTTGTCTACTGAACAAAAGCTGTTGAAAATAGTGAAGTACTTGGCCAGCAAGCAACAAAGTTTTGGGCTACCTTTGAGAATGGGCTGTCGAAAGATGATATGATTATTCCAACATTTCCAACCCCCTCCCCTGAAGAAGTGGAGCTCAATGATGTCTTGGGAAAATACGTTTTCTTGAAGAATATTGAATACCCAGGAATTATGTTCGTTCAAGGAGGTAAGCAATATTGTTTTAGTGGGGCGGATTACCGTTAACATTAAATATGGATAAATTAACAACTTACAACACAGTAGCCAAGATAGACGGACAGACGTCTAAGGTACTTCAAACGAGACCTCTTCTAGCAAGCGAAAGGTAGGCCCCCGATGGAAGAAAAAGGGAGGGACACAACTGAGCATAAATCCACTGTCGCTGACGCTGTACCGCCAGTTGCATCAAAACAATTTTTTTCAAAAACTAAATGGTGTCTTTTGATTGCAGCAGCCAGCATTCTCGGTATGTCTTGGTGGGCAACCAACCGCGTGCCGGCGTGGGTACATTCATTCAACGCCTCACCAACGTTTTCTGTTTACGAAGGACTCCCTCGCCCCGGTTGGGAAACTGAATTCTTTCAACAAGAAAAGCAGCGATCTGACATAGCTATGATCGATGGTTTTGACTTTTATACGCCAAGCATAGCTGTAAATGAAAAACAACTGTCAGAATTTAAGGAGATTTTGGGGGACAACGATCTTTACTACATCCCTGATGTGTTAAAAGATTGTGGTTTTCACCCTGATTTTGCCGTGGAATGGACCGATAGCGAAAGACGCTATCGGCTCCTTATTTGTTTCACGTGCAATGACGCTGAAATAAGATCGGAAGACTGGAGAGAATCCTATAGCTTAAAAGGCACTTCAGAAATTGAATCACTACTGTCTGAATATTCAATCAAAAGACCGAGAGGACCTGAGCATTTCTTAGGTGAATCCCAATAAACCAAAGCCAGCGGCTCAACCACCAACGACGATGACGTCATATTCCGATGTATTCACAAATCGCGAGCCCTTTAATTTTGTGTCTTCCAGATAGAAACCGTTATTTCCTGTCGTTCTTTGCTCAACAAAAATAATCATTCTTTGACAATCCGACCACAGTTACAAAACGGGGTGTTATTGATATTTTCACACGCTAAGTGACAGGTGACATGAATTTTCCAATCCACTGAATGTCGTAAGATGTGACAGAAAATGATTTAGGCTATAAAGATCAATTCTGAGGAAGTGCGTGCCCCTGCAAATTTTTCGTTTATGAAAACGGTATTTGGTTTCGCTTTGGCGACAATTTTAAAACGATCGACTGAGCCTGTTCTCTTAACAGACCTATTTTTGGCGTAGTTTATAATGAGCATCTTGTTCTTTTACTACGTGATAGCGACAATGAAATACTGAGGTTCTATAACATTACGGTAATTTTTCTGTCCTGAACTATGCACTTCAAACGACTGATATTCCTCACAACTCTCCTGACCGTTTATATTGGTCGCATCCTTTTCGGTCAGGCGCTGCATCTTGCCGAATGTTCTACCGATCATTCTCATTGTGAAGCAAACATCCACAACCAATCCTACAGCTGCAAAACGGACAAACATTCAGCGCATCTCGCCTGTTCACTTCCTCCAGCAAACGGCAATACAGATCCCAATCATGGTGAGCAGAACCATCGTCATGATTCAGCAAATTGCTTGGTTTGTGATGTATTAGGTGAAACTCAACAAGCAACAACTGCTATTGTGTTTTCTACTTCTTCGCAAGCCTTACCTTTATTCATTAGCCCATCTCCCGTTCTTTATCTTTGCTCAGGGCATAAAAAAATCAACGCACGGGCACCGCCCGAAGTCGCCTGATTCTATTGATTAATCAGAACAACCTTTGTTGCAACGGATCGTGGTGGGCATGTCTCTGCCCACTCAGTACGATTACCTAAGGTCTCTGTCTTTAGACCTTAGTAGACTGGATTTTGTATATTTGCAATTCTAAAAACATCATATCGCATTCGAAATGAGATAACGCGTAAAGCTATTTAATGAATTGTGATAACATGCCGCTGCTTCTATAAGACTTCTATAAACACAAATACGATGGCTTCATCTAACAATCTTCCAGAATCCGAGACTCCCGATGACAGTCTTAGCCGACGGATCTTCAATCTTGCCAATCGAGATTTCTGTCCTTGGGCAAATCAATATGTCTACTGGTTAAAACAACCGATCGGATGGATGATCGTGGCAGCGGCCGCTGCGGCCCTAATTGGAATGTTTTTGGCACCTCAAGGGTGGATAATGTTTGCAGCTCTTGCAGCTGTAATTCTATTGGGGGTCATCTGGCCATGGATTGCGATCCGTGGTGTGCATTGCAGCTTGTCATTCAACCGGCGCCGCGTCAGTGAGAATGAACGTGTTCAGGTAACTTTAACCATTAGGAATTCATTTCCCTGGCCCATCTGGGGACTAGCAGTAGAAGGTGGATTTTTTTCCGAGGAGCTTTCCATCAACGGGGATTCGACTGCGGTTGCCTTGGCTTCTGTTTCTGGATGGACAACGACCGACTTTGAGTGGGATTTTGAACCTCATCGTCGCGGGTTATATCCATCAGGTGTTTCCCAAATCGCCAGTGGCTTCCCTTTTGGCATTTGGTACGCTCGTGATGAAATACACCGTAATTCAGAGTTAATTGTCTGGCCACGCACGGTAAAACTTGCCTCGGTTCCCGCTGTAAAGGGTAATCAGCTTACATCAACCGGCGTCTTAATCAATCAGGCCGGCCAGGAAGGTGATGTACTTGCAGTCCGACCTTATCGCCGGGGTGATGCACTAAAACACGTACACTGGGCGCAGACTGCTCGTCATAGCCGGCTCATCGTTTGCGAACGGCAAAGCGCTGCGCAACGCTTGGTGGAAGTGATTATTGATACTGATCCACGAAACCATAATTTTAACAAAGCGGACAGCAGTTTTGAGTGGAATATTCGCGTCGGCGCTAGTCTCATTCGCCAATTTCATGAGCATGGTTGGAGTGTTACCTATAGAACAGACAGCAATTCACTGCGTACTACGACAAATAGACTAAGCCTTAAAGCAACTTTCGATAATCTAGCGATGCTTCAACCGGTGGAGTGCAATAATTTTGGTCAATATCATTCGGAACCTAATACGCGAAATAAGATGCGAATCGCTGTAACGACTTCGGAAAGAATGGCAAATTTACAAGAACTTAACGAGATCGATCATGGCACTAGATTCGTAGTATTGAAGACAAACGACAGTACTATTGGGAGCGGCTCATGGTTAACGATTAATTGCAATCAGGATATTCCGTTACAACTTCAAAAACAATGGGAAAGGTTATGCCATGCCACGTGGTCCGCAACGTAACCCTGTTTTGGACTGGTCATGTATTTTACTCGCCACTTTGGCGATGCTGATTGTGCAGACATTCCGTTATACAAGCCACCTAAGCAGTTGGGTTGTCGTGGCTGAAAGCATACTGACACTATTGCTGCTATTCGGTCTTTACCATTTTTTCAGCTTTCGCCAAATAGATCTGAACAACTCGGTAAAACCGCATTTTATTAGCTTGGCAGTGATGGCAACACTGCCAATCTTAGTTCAGGTCGTTACTCGTTTACTAGGAGTTGGTGACCCGAACGAACTTGTTTTGCTTAATATCGTCCAGAATATTACCCTTGTACTTGCTGCCTTACCTTATTCTAAAAAGGCCATTCGAATCTCCGGATTACTTAGCGGTTTTCTTGTCCTGTTTGTAAATGCCATGACTGAAGTTGTATTGATTTGGTGCGTAAGTGTGGTATTTGCTGTGTTTGGATTATGGTGGCTAATGTGTAGCTACTGGGAGCGTCTGGAAACAAAATTTGCGTCGTCTTCGAACAGGACGATTCCGCTGAAGCCAGTCATTCTTTCTCTAACGCTCCTACTAGGACTCGGTACGATTGTGGTATCCACGATTGGCATCCCTCGCACACTAGTTGCATTGTCTGGTTTCATGCCGACATCAGGAGGCGACAAGTACCAGGGCAACTATGCGCGTTCCGGTGTAGGTGAGGGGGACAATATGATCGCAGCTCAGGATAGCGCCTTCAGTTTTGGACCGGTAGATTCTGACATACTGCTCGAGTCAAAAATGCCAAGCTTGTATGACGTGGCTAGTGACCAGTATGGCGAGGCACGAGTAAAGAAACAAATCAACAAAGAGCTCAGTCAGGCCATTTCACTTACCGCAGACCGTTTACGTCATAATCACCAAAAGACTGTAACCGCCGAACAGGCGTCACGGCAATTTAGTACACTACGACGTCTTTCGGAACAACGACGGAACGCGCCTGGGGAGCGCGCATCGACCGCCTTATTTCAGGTTGCCGGTGTCACTCCTTTACATCTGGCAACTCACCGATTCGATACCTTTGACGGTCTCGACTGGACCCACAGCGGAAATGAAACATCAGCAGTTAAAACATCTATGGTCTCTGTTGATGGTAAGCCGTGGCTGGAAATCGTTCGTAACAGAAGTAACATTTTGCATGGTAAGCAATCACACACATTACGTTTTATCAATTTAAAGTCCAAGAAGATTCCCAGCCCGGGCCACTTGTCCGGCATACACATTAAGGATGTGAATCGGGAAAATTTCTACACATTAGCCACTGATGGTTTGTTTGAATTAGCCGGTCGGGAAGCTATACCACGACTAACCGTAATTCATCTGATCTCTCAAATTCATTCGGAGGGTGGTTTAAGCTCACAGGGGGACTTCCGCAGGCTCTATCCTAAGACAACTCAGTCTCAGAAAAACCAGAAGATGCCCGGAGAAGCTGTTAGCGAATTAGCCGAAAAATGGACTCAGAATATCGAATCAGGGTGGGCACAGGTCATAGCCGTCACTGAGCAACTTCGGAATAACTTCACACACGATCGCCTGGCAACAGCTTCTGAGGACTGCGCGGACATCGTCGAGCACTTTCTGAATACACGTAGCGGTCCCGATTATATGTTTGCGTCAACGGCAGCACAGATCCTTCGTACGCTGGGATACGATACGCAAGTCGTAATGGGTTTCTATGCTGATCCTAAAGACTATGACTCAAAGACAAAGCAAACGATTATCGAATCCGCGGATCTCCATTTTTGGACGGAAGTCCGCGTCGATCGTGATTTGTGGATTCCTATCGAACCGACGCCGGGTTACGCGTCACCACAGAGTTGGCTTTCATGGCAGGACTGGAGCATTCTGGCATATCAGGGGGTGTTAAAATGGTTAACAGATCACTGGAGTTTGATTATCGTTTTACTCAGCGTTCTGGCATTGGCCATTAGATTACGGCATACACTTTTTGATGTTGGATCCTTGTTGATTTGGAGAGCCGGCTGGTTTGGCTCAACCCGACAACGCATCATCTGGACAGTACGAATTCTGGAAATACGTGCTCAACTGGCAGGGCATTCGAGACCTGTGGGGACAACACTTTCAAAATGGTATCTCTCTCTAGCCATCGGAAACCCAAAATTGCAGGATCATCGTAAAACAATGGAACAGGTGCTTATACTAGCAAACCGCGCTTTTTATGCGCCCTTGTCTATTGAGCACGATCAATTTTTAAATATGCAGACAGGAGTGTCTGGCGTCTGTTGGAAACTACTCGGTACATGGACTTCACGCCAAATGAAACGCACCACCTCTGATTTGCATCTTAAAGGAACTATTCATAAAAATGACTGAAGACTCTATGGAGACAGATAACAATATTCACGACGACGGTCCTGTCTGTACACACCAGAAGGCAATTGATCGTTTGCGTCTAAGACTTAATACGGCATTGTTAGGCAAAGAAGATGTAGTGGAGATGGTGCTTGTCTGCTTACTGGCCCGGGGGCATATACTCTTTGACGATCTTCCCGGTCTGGGAAAAACCACGCTGGCAAAATCAGTTGCCTTAGCCGTCGGCGGAAAATTTTCCCGGGTACAATGTACCCCCGATTTATTGCCCAGTGACATTACAGGATTCAATGTATTTAATCAGAAGACTCGTTCTTTTGAATTTTTAGAAGGTCCGGTTTTTTCGGATGTCCTGCTAGCAGACGAAATTAATCGCACGACACCTCGTACACAAAGCGCACTTTTTGAAGCAATGGCGGAGCGTCAGGTAACTATTGACAATTCCCGTCGCAAGCTTTCTGATTCATTCTTTGTTGTCGCCACGCAAAACCCCGTGGAAATGCATGGGGCCTATCCATTACCTGAGGCACAACTTGATCGCTTTGCGATGAAACTTCGCATCGGCTATCCCCCCCGTGAAAATGAGGTGGAAATGCTGGCGGCCAACGTGGGTGAAAAAGAGACTTTGGCAGCCGACAGTGAGCCGAGTTTAGATCCCGAACATTTGCGAATGCTGCAGGGGCACGTTTCCGAAGTTGCAGTTTCAGGGCCGGTACGTGAATATCTGGTTGATCTTGCTGCTGCCACCCGAGCACATCCTGATATTCCACTTGGCCTAAGCCCTCGCGGGCTAATCATATGGCAACGCGTAGCACAGGCCTTTGCCCATCTCAATGGTCGCGATTTTGTTACTCCAGATGACGTGCAAGAGGTAGCGCTACCCGTTTTGGATGTCCGAATGGGCGGTGACTTAGAGTCCTCGGTCAGAAATGTTTCAGAAATCCTGGACTCAGTCCCGGTACCATTATCCCAAACTAACAATCAATAGGGTTTTCATCTATGAATGCTTCATCTCAAATCTATGTACGCTGTTTTTGTTTCGTTTTAACTTTAACCTTATTAATTGCAGGCTGTGAACAACAACGGACGATGTCCAAGAGTGATGCAGAACATACTCACGACCATGGTCATCACCATGCCGAACCCGCCTTTGGTGGAAAAATAGTGGACATTGGTCATACCCACGGTGCGAACGGATTACTTTTTTATTATGCCGAGGTTTTACCCGTTGGAGACAATACCATAAGTCTATACGTCGCCGCTGCAGATGAAGCAGGTAAAGGAAAAGCAGTATCGATGGAAGAAACCGAACTTATGGCTTACGTCACTGACGCAGAACAGGAAACGAGCGTCACGAAAGAGGTTGTTTTCAAAATTAAAGATACCGGAGAAACAGTATTATTTCTGAGTGCTTCGATTCCGGCGGACTTTAGCAATAGCAAGCGACTTTCAGTTATCGTCCCTAAATTAGCCTTTGGAGACGAACGCTTAAACTTCGGTTTTGAAGTCGATACAGAAGGGTCAACAACGCCCGGTGAAAATGATAATGCCACTGACGATTCTGCGACCGTTCCCGATGATGATGAAAACTTGGATCCCACAGATGAGGATGTAGAGTGAACGCCTGGACTTTAATTGCAACCGGCCCCGGTTATACATCCTTCTTTTCTGATTTTGACACGACATTTTGGAGTGCCATTCTGCGTATTGCAGAAGCATTGGTGGCCGCTGCTCCCTTTTTAGTGGCCGGTGCCGTTGTTGCCGGTTTGATGAGAGGCTTAATTGGTCCGCAACGCCTGCGCAGGATGCTTGGTGTTGGGCATTGGAGCGGTCCTTTTCGTGCCTGGGGATTGGGCGTATTGCTTCCAATCTGTTCGCTCGGTGCTCTGCCTGTGGCTCGCGAACTGCAGCGTGCAAAGGTACCCAGTGGCACGATTCTGAGTTTCGTACTGGTGGCTCCCGTTCTGAATCCGGTTTCCATTATCTACGGTCTAAGCCATATTGCTGTTAGTACTCTGGGATATTTTGCAGTGGGCACCTTCATTGTTTCGGTAGGGATTGGTGCTCTATGGAACAGACAAATTTCCCGTAAGTATGACAACGATTCCCTAGAAAAAGAAAAGGTTCCACGTTATGGGGTGGCCCGAATGGCTGTTGCCGGTGATGCGGCTGCCAGAAGTTTGGTGGGCCCTGCATTTATAGATTATGGTCTGGCTCTATTGGCAGTTGGTTTTTTAGGTGCCTTTCTTCCCCATGGAGTGTTACAAACCGGACTAACCCGCGATAATCCTTTCGCCCCAATTATCATGGGAGTGGTGGCGATTCCATGTTATGTAACGCCAACCGATGTCATGATGCACTTTGGACATATTGTGCAGGATGGTTATTCGCTTGGCGCTGCATTTGCACTGATCATTCTCGGGGCTGGTGCGAATGTCGGTGTTGCAAACTGGCTGCGCAGAGATTATGGCGGACGGTCCGTTGCGCTGTTTGTTGCACTACTTATCGGGTCAACATTGGTAATAGGCCTTACCGCTGACAGAACCATTACCGACGGTCAAGCAACTACTGCTGATCACACTCACGCATTTGACCCGTTTACCCGATTGCATCAGATCGGACCAAACCAGGCGAACATTCAATGGGTCGCCGAGCGGGTGGAAAAGGAGATGCGTATCGATGAGAAATATGGATTGGCATTGCTGGGGATCGTCATGCTAACGGGGATTTCCCTCGTCTTACTGGGAGATCGGGTGAGTATGGAGAGATTCCTTGTAGATCGTCCGGATGAAACTGCGGAAGGAACTAATAAAAAATGGGATCCGGTCCTTTCATCGACTCAGTTGACCTGTGTAAGTGTAATTGGGGTTCTTGTATTTGCGGTCATGGGATTGTATATGTTTTATCCTGCCACTGATGAACTGCTGGGAGAAATCACTCAAATACGCGCAGAACTTTATTCGGCCGTCACGGAAGGAGATGTCGAGGAAACTCGTCGCCGATCCGCACAATGGAAGTTACGAGTCGAGAAACTCCCCACCAGTCTGCTGATACGTACCGGGGAGGTTACAGATTCCCAGCGTGAAAGTGTCGACGATGTGCTTTATGGCTTAAAAACGATTGAAGAAACGCTTCTCCAAGGCAAACAAAAAGAGGCAAAGATCCTGATTGGCTACGTTGAAAAACTACATCGATCCTGTCGTCAACAATTCCGCTCCGCTCAATAACGAAAGATTTTATCCTTACTTATAAAGCGATACGTCAGAAAAGTTTATTCAATGTTTTCTATTAGAAGTCAGCCGAAATGCGGGAGTCCTTTTTTCAGCAGTTATTACAATGACCGCGAAACAAAATTTCAGTAACGGTTCCAATGTCGTTCTCTAAGATAAACTTTCCGTCCTGTATGTAATTTTCATGAATACAGGAAACAACACCGCAATCAATACAAACGAAATGAGGATGGGGAGTACATGCCTGTTCTCCTTTATGGACCAACTCAAATCTCCAGACATGGTCTCCCAATTCAGCCCGTCTAAGTAAATCTACACTTACTAGATCGTTAAGGTTTCGATATACAGTAGTCTTATCAACTCCAAGGCTTTCCAATTCGGCGGCAACCTCAGAATGTGATAAAGGCTTAGAAGAATGCGACATTAAAGAGAGCGTGGCAATTCTAGCAGGTGTGGCGCGCAAGCCAGACTCTCGTAACAAACTTTTTATCGCGGCTAGGTTAATGTCGTTCATATTAATTTTTAATTTAGATCTAAAATTCAACTCTAGTCTAGCACTTACCAATCTAGCCGTCACACCAATTTAGCATACCTTTTCCTTTGAATTCGCTGCCACCCTATTGCAACTTATTTGCATTTGCATATAATTTGGATTAAGTTAGGGTTTGCTGGATTCCGAAACCAATAAAGAGGTCCCGTTAGCTCTGATGATTAGTAGCTCATTTAGTAAAGTCTTTTAAAATAGTTATGGCAAATATGATTGTTAAATGGATGACATCTTCTTCGGGGAGAGATTGGTTGGGAGTTTGTGCTTCGATAGGATGCGCAATTCATTGTGCCGCCATGCCATTCGCGATTTCGTATCTGCCGGCGTTGGGCCTCAGTTTTTTAGCCGACGAAGCCTTTCACAAGGTTATGGTATTTTTCTGTTTATTCATAGCCATTTATGCATTTATCCCCGGACTGATAAAACATCGCAAATGGGCACCAGTCTTGTTCGGTACCGTGGGGCTAATGTTTATTACGTTCGCAGCTTTTGGCATCGAAGGTGACTGCTGTGCAGACTTAGACGATGACGCAACGGTTCCTGCTTGTTGTACCACCGATGGCACCAAAACTGACACTAACATGCCTATATTTCAAGCTATAACAACAGAAGTCGATGAACCAACTAGAGCTCAGCAATTGTTATCACAATTTGCCCTCTGGATATCGCCGTTAGGTGGAACATTTTTAGTGCTTGGTCATTTACTTAACAAACGATTCGGATGTGCCTGCAATTGCTGCCCAGCCGAAAACGCGGAATGAAATATTTTCTAAACCGTATTTTGTTTTGACCATTCCTTGATGGCCTGTCATGGATTCAGGTACTGCACATAACTCAGCAGTATTGAAGTAAACCCTCTTGCTTATGCATCTTAAAAAACACGTATTTATCGCAACTATTCTGACCGTCTATCTTGGACGAGTCATATGTGGTGAAACGCTCCACCTTTTAAGCTGTTGCGACAGACACTATGTCTCGGACTCTACGTCGACTAGTCATAGCGCATTTTGTAATTCAGACAGGCAAACCGACCAGGGTTGTCGACAAAGCCATTCGATCTGTCATCAAACAGAGGAACATTATCCCACGAGAGACGCCCCTCATGACCCATCAGAGTGTTGGATGTGCCATGTTCTCTCTGAGTCAAACAATACTTCTTTTGAAATCACTCTCGATATCAGCGATGATTTCGTTTGT
>CETM01204016.1_pt1 | contig 31700 bp, 27 predicted proteins | sample 361451 | NCBI WGS metagenome assembly CETM01 (sample SAMEA2622690, study PRJEB7988) | marine metagenome | isolation source: saline water (ENVO:00002010), including
TGGCCTTCAAGCCCAACACCGATGACATGCGCGATGCGCCGAGCCGCACGCTGATGGAAGCGCTGTGGGCGGCTGGTGCGACCGTGCAGGCCTATGACCCGGAAGCGATGAAGGAATGCCGCCGCATCTACGGCGAGCGTGACGACCTGGTGCTGGTCGCGGACCGTCAGCAGGCGGTCAAGGGCGCCGATGCACTGGTGGTGTGCACCGAGTGGAAGGAATTCCGCACGCTGGACGGCGAGTGGCTCAAGGCGCAGCTCGGCTTCCCGGTGGTGGTCGATGGCCGCAACCTGTTCGAGCCTGCCGCCATGAAGGCCGCTGGCCTGATGTATTACGCCGTCGGTCGTGGTGACTCCATGCGTCGTGTGCAGGAGGCGTCGTGAGCACTGGTGCAGGCAAGCTGGCCGCGATCGCCATTCGTCAGGTCGAGAAGAATACCGGGGCCAGCCGCAATGCCTTCGAGCAGGCGGATGCGTTGCGCGCACTGGGCTATCGCGTGGTGATTCTCGCCGAGCGCGGCAAGCCTGAGCTGGCTCGCTCCCACGGCGCGGAGCTGGTGCGCCTGTGGCGGTGGCCCTTCAAGGGGGCGTATCGACGTTTCTGGTTCAATCGCCGTGTTCAGGCCTGGGCCAGCCGTCATGCGCCCGACCTGCTGATCAGTCATGGTGACTGCGAAAGCCCGGATACCGTCTATCTGCACAATTGCGTGCACCTTGCCTCGCAGTGCATCCATGGCCGTGAGCTGCCTCGCGACCACGAAGTGGCGGCGATTCATGATCACGTGCTCAAGGGTGGCAAGTTCCGTCAGGTCGCGGTCAATTCGCGCATGATGGGCGAGGATCTGATGGCGCGCTACGGTATCGCGCCTGAGCGGATCGAGATCAGCTACCCGGGCTATGACCCGGTGCAATTCACGGTCGAGCGTGCGCGCGCAGGGCGCACCGTCCAGCGTGAGGCATTGGGCGTGGCCGAGGATGAGCTGCTGGTCGGTCTGGTGTCATCCGGCAACTTCACCAAGCGCAACGTGGCCGGATTCGTGGCGATGGCGGCACTGATGGAGCAGGCCTCACCGGGCCGCTATCGCTTCCTGGTGGTAGGCAAGGATGATGCCGCGCCTTACCAGCAGCAGGCCAGGGAGGCGGGCATCGCCGAGCGCATGATCTGGCGCTCGACCATTCCCGAGGTCGAGACGCTCTATGGTGCGCTGGACCTGTTCGTGATGCCGGCCCATATCGAGGAATTCGGGCGTGTCGCGCTGGAGGCGATGGCCTGTGGTGCGCCGGTGCTGCTCAATGCGCGGGTCGGCTCGGCTGAGTTGCTCGATGACTACCCTGAGCTGGTCATGACGGCAGAGTCCACGCCACAGCAGTGGGCCGAGCGCTGCACCCATCTGCTAGAGAGCGATACTCAGGTGCTGAGCGCTGCGTTGGCCAGCCTGGCACGCAATTACTCGCATCAGGCGCAGAATCTCAAGCTCAAGGCCAGCTTCGAAGCCTTGATGGCGGGGCGGTGAAGGTCTGCGCTGACAGATTGACTGCTCGCGCGCCGGGCGAAGCATGAGTGCGACAGAGAAAAGCGTGCAAGAGTGAATGACACGACTGGCCCCGTATCCCTGATGCGGGGCCTTTTGTTGACGCAAGGCGCGGGCGAGGGCGGGCTACGTGGTCATCGGTCGCAGCGCCCCGCCTTGGGTGTCGCGTGTGCAGTCCCTATACTCATGGCTTGTTTACCGCAGGAGAAAGGCATGTCCCTGACTATCAGCATCATTCTGGCCGTCATCGCGATCATCATCATCGCGGGATTGGCGTTCTATGCCCTCAAGCTACGCCGCGAGGTCAAGGTGCGTGAGGCGCGTCGCGAGCAAGAGCTCATCCAGGCGCGCGCCAACTGTCTGGAAAGCCTCGAAGCCATCGCACGCGCCATGCAGTCCGGGCAGGTCGACATGGTGGAAGGCGGTCTGCGCTGCAAGGTGTTGATCGAGATTCTCGATACCAGGCTGGCCGAAGATGACGTGCTCTCGGTCTTCGGTGTCCTGCATGGGCGGGTATCACACCTGCACACCCATTCGGCGCGCAAGGAGCTGTCGCCGCGTGAACGCCTTGCCGAAGACAAGGAGCGCATCGCCGTCGAGGAAGCGCTGACGGAGCCGCTGCAGCTGGCGGCGAGTTGCGTGCTGAGCAACATGGAGTTCTGGTATCAGCATTACCTGGGGCGCAAGCGTCCCGCTTCGCCAGCAGATCTAGGGCAGGCCGTCTGATGAGTCTTCACGAGGCAGGCATGAACACGACACTTTCCTTGCTGGGCACGCCGCTGGCCGAGCTGCGTCACGCGCTGCACCGCTCACCGGAACTCTCCGGACAGGAAGCCGCCACGGCGGCCTGCATCGCCGGCTGGATGCAGGAGGCCGGCGCCGAGGTGGTCAGCGGGCTGGGCGGGCATGGTCTGGCCGCCATCTTCCGCGGCGCCGAGCCAGGCCCGCGCGTCATGCTGCGTTGTGAGCTGGATGCGCTGCCCATCGATGAGGCACCGCGCGGCGACTGGTCCTCCTGTCACCCGCATGTCGGGCACCTGTGCGGCCATGACGGCCACATGAGCTGGATGCTGGGCGTGGCGCAGCGCCTGGCGGCGTCTCCGGTCGCCAGGGGCGAGGTGGTGTTGCTGTTCCAGCCCGCCGAGGAAACCGGCGAAGGCGCGCGCGCCGTCGTGCGCAGCAAGGCCTTTGCCGCGCTCAAGCCGGACTATCTCTACTCGTGTCACAACCTGCCGGGGCGCCCCCTCGGGGAAGTCAGCGTGCGCGACCATGCCTTCACCTGCGCCTCACGCGGCATGATCGTGCGGCTTTCCGGGCTCTGTGCACATGCGGCCCACCCGGAAAATGGTCGCAGCCCGGCGATGGCCATGTGTCGCATCATGCAAGGCCTGTCGCGTCTGCCGTTGCAATTTGCCGATGAGACCGGACTTGCGATGGTGACCCTGATTCATGCGCGCCTGGGCGAGGTCGCGTTCGGCACCTCACCGGGCGACGCCGAGGTGATGGTCACCCTGCGCACCGAGAGCGATGACATGATGAAGGCGCTTGCCGAAGCGGCGGTGTCACTGGCGCGCAGCGAGGCGGAAGAAGATCGTCTGGGCATCGACGTGGACTGGTGTGACACCTTCGATGCGACCTGGAATTCGCCTGAGGCGAACGACATGATTCGCCGCGTGGCGCGACAGCAAGGGCTTGATTGCGTGGAACTTCCTCAGGCACATCGCTGGTCCGAGGACTTTGGCGTGCTGGCACGTGACTGCCACGCCGCCATGTTCACATTTGGCGCAGGTGAGGAAATGCCCGGCCTTCACCACCCCGATTACGATTTTCCTGATACGCTGTTGGCGCCCGGCGTCGAGATTTTCGAGGGGCTGGTTCGCCAGCACCTTGGAAGAGAGTAAAACAGGGGTTTTACAGCGTCGCCATTATGATACAGTTAGTGTCAAAGTTTTTCGACGTTGCAAAAAACACTGTTTTCCTTCACCGTATGCCTGAGGATCGGTACCGTTTTCAAGGGAAACAGACCCGATCAGAGCTGGAAGGACGCACCTGCATGTGCTTTCTTCTTAAAGGAAGATTTGAATAAAATTCCTTTCATCGTAACGAGTTCGGCTCTTATACTGAGTCGATACGTAACACCCTCGTTACATATTGCGCTGTGTTAAGAAGGAGTCTTACATGAAAAGATCTACGACTGGCCTGGTTCTGGGTTCTGCATTGGTTGTTGGCCTGTCTGGCTGCGCAAGCTCTGCTTCCCAGTCTTCATCTGCTGAGAAGCCCTGGTACAGCCAGCCGTTCGTCTGCGGTCTGGCCGGTGGCCTGATCGGTGGCGGGATTGGTTACGGCGTCTCTGGCGACAGCGACGAAGACACCGGCGCTTCTCTGGGTGCTGTCGGCGGCGCGACTGCCGGTGCACTGCTGTGTGCTGACGATGCTCCGAAGTCCATGGACGACGATGGCGACGGCGTGCCGAACGACCGTGACGAATGCCCGGGGACTCCGGCAGGCGTCGCTGTTGATGCGAAAGGCTGCCCGCTGGACACCGACGGTGACGGCGTTGCTGACTACAAGGACCAGTGCCCGGGTACTCCGGCAGGCGTCACTGTTGACGCGAAAGGCTGCCCGCTCGATTCCGACGGTGACGGCGTGCCGGACTACCAGGACCAGTGCCCGAACACCCCGGCCGGCGCCAAGGTCAATGCCCTGGGCTGTGTCGCTGACCTCGTCCTGCGTGACGTGAACTTCGAGTTCGATTCCGCCAAGCTGACTGCCAACGCCGAGAAAGTGCTGAACGGTGTGGCGGCCAAGCTGGTCTCCAACGAGAACGTCCGCGTTCGCGTCGAAGGTCACACTGACTCCGTGGGTTCTGACTCCTACAACAAGCAGCTGTCCCAGAAGCGTGCTGACTCCGTGAAAGCCTACCTGGCTTCCGAAGGTGTTGGCGCCAACCGTATCCAGACTGTGGGTTACGGTGAAGAGCAGCCGGTCGCCAGCAACGATACCGCTGCAGGCCGTGCCGAAAACCGTCGTGTCGAGCTTGCTGAAGTCAAGTAAGCCGAACGCGGTAAGCTGAATCAGACGGGGCGCCTCAGGGCGCCCCGTCTGCGTTCGTGTCGTGCATGGTCTTCAGTGGCTCAAGCGTATCTTTACGACTTTTGAACGGGCTGCTAAGGTCTTGCCTCGTTCATGTTCCCGCGTTATGTGTCCACACCCTGACTGGTCGCTCGATCAGCATGGGGCAGTGGGCGGCGCCCCAGGCATTGTAGGCCGGGGTCAGTAGCGTGAGGGGCGTGATCGTCATTGCCCCCATTTCGAGCCGACGCCCCGCGTTCGGCCAAATTCGCTTCACGTGACCCTTGGTAAGGGCCACCACTGAACGCAAGGAATTCTTCATGCCTATCGTTACTCTGCCTGACGGCAGCCAGCGTACCTTCGATACCCCGATTTCCGTGATGCAGCTGGCCGAGTCCATCGGTCCCGGTCTTGCCAAGGCCTGCGTGGCCGGCAAGATCAATGGCGTCGAGGTCGATGCCGCTGACATGATCACCGAAGACGCCAACGTCGCCATTCTCACGGCGCGTGATGCGGAAGGCCTGGACGTGATTCGTCACTCCTGCGCGCACCTGATCGGTCATGCCGTCAAGCAGCTCTACCCGGAGGCCAAGATGGCCATCGGCCCGGTCATCGATGACGGTTTCTATTACGACATCGACTTTGGCCGCTCGGTCACCCCGGAAGATCTCGAGACCATCGAGAAGCGCATGAAGCAGCTGATCGACAGCGAGTACGATGTGGTGCGTGAGTATGTCTCGCGTGACCAGGCCATGGCCGCTTTCGAGAAGCGCGATGAGCCGTACAAGCAGGAGATCATCGAGGGCATCGGCGAAGGCGACACCATCCGCCTTTACCACCACGAAGAATACACTGACATGTGCCGCGGTCCGCACGTGCCGAATACCCGTCACCTCAAGCACTTCCAGCTGCTCAAGCTGGCCGGTGCCTACTGGCGTGGTGATTCCACCAAGCCGATGCTGACCCGCATCTATGGCACCGCCTGGCCGGACAAGAAGCAGCTCAAGGCCTACCTCAAGCGTCTCGAGGAAGCCGAGAAGCGCGATCACCGCAAGCTGGCCAAGAAGCTGGACCTCTTCCATATGCAGGAAGAAGCGCCGGGCATGGTGTTCTGGCACCCGAATGGCTGGACCATGTATCAGGTGCTCGAGCAGTACATGCGTCGTATCCAGCGTGCCAATGGCTACCAGGAGATCAAGACGCCGCAGGTGGTCGATCTTTCGCTGTGGAAGAAGTCCGGTCACTGGGGGCATTACAATGAGCTGATGTTCACCACCGAGTCCGAGAAGCGTGAGTACGCGGTCAAGCCGATGAACTGTCCGTGTCACGTCCAGGTCTTCAATCAGGGCCTGAAGAGCTACCGTGACCTGCCGCTGCGTCTGGCCGAGTTCGGCTCCTGCCACCGCAACGAGCCGTCCGGCTCTCTGCATGGCCTGATGCGTGTGCGTGGCTTCACCCAGGATGACGCCCACATCTTCTGTACCGAGAATCAGGTCGAGTCCGAGGCCGAGGACTTCATCCGTCTGACGCTGGAAGTCTACCGTCAGTTCGGTTTCGAAGACGTCGAACTGAAGCTCTCCACCCGTCCGGAATCCTTCATCGGTGAGCCGGAAGCGTGGGACAAGGCCGAAGCTGGCCTGCAGGCAGCACTGGATGCGACCGGCCTGCCGTGGGACCTGCAGCCGGGTGAGGGTGCCTTCTATGGACCAAAGATTGAATTCTCTCTGCGAGATTGTCTGAATCGTGTCTGGCAGTGTGGTACTCTACAGCTCGACTTCAATCTGCCTGAGCGTCTCAGTGCCCAGTTTGTCGATGAAAGTGGAGAGCGTCGCATGCCGGTCATGTTGCACCGCGCGATTCTCGGCTCCTTCGAGCGCTTCCTCGGCATCCTGATCGAGCACCACGCAGGCGCGATGCCATTCTGGCTCGCCCCGGAGCAGGTTGTCGTAATGAATATCACGGATTCCCAGGCAGAATATGCCAAGGATCTGGTCTCTCGCCTCGAGAAACATGACATCCGTGTCAAAGCAGACTTGAGGAACGAGAAGATCGGCTTTAAAATCCGTGAGCATACTCTGCAGAAGGTTCCTTACCTCATCGTCGTTGGCGACAAGGAAGTGGAAGCTGATGCAGTAGCTGTCAGAACCCGTTCCGGTGAAGACCTCGGCACCATGAAAGTTTCAGAATTCATGGAACGCCTGAAGGAAGAACAGGTCTGACAGTAACGAATTTCAGCCAAACGGAGACGCAACGATCAAGCGGAATAATCAGCGCGGACGCCCCCAGGAAAAGCGGGCTCCCATCAATGACCGTATTCGTGCGGACGAAGTCCGCCTCATCGACGCAGATGGCGAGCAGGTTGGTGTAGTGTCAACCAAAGATGCGCTTGTCAAGGCCGAAGAGGCAGGGCTCGACCTCGTCCAGATTTCCAATGCCGACCCCATCGTCTGCAAGATCATGGATTACGGCAAGTTTCTTTTCGACGAGAAGAAACAGAAGAATCTGCAGAAGAAGAAGCAGAAACAGATCCAGGTCAAGGAAGTCAAATTCCGTCCTGGTACCGATGAAGGCGATTATCAGGTCAAGCTACGCAACCTGACTCGCTTCATCGAAGGCGGAGACAAGGGTAAGGTAACCTTGCGCTTCCGTGGTCGCGAAATGGCGCACCAGGACATCGGCCGCAAGCTGATGGAACGAATCGCCGGCGATCTCTCGGAGCTCGTGACCGTCGAGTCCTTCCCGAAAATGGAAGGCCGTCAGATGATCATGATTCTCGCGCCGAAAAAGAAGTGATCCATAGGCAGTAAAACGGACACATCAGGGTCACGCCTGCGGGCGTGGCTCTTTTTGTCGGCCCTGGATTTTCTCAAGAAACCGAGCGGAGTTAATACTCATGCCGAAGATCAAGACTAACCGCGGCGCTGCCAAGCGCTTCAAGAAGACTGCCAACGGCTTCAAGCACAAGCAGTCCTTCCGTAGCCACATCCTGACCAAGAAGTCGACCAAGCGTAAGCGTCAGCTGCGTGGCATGAAGCAGGTTCACGCTGCAGACAAGGCGCTGATCCAGCGCATGCTGCCGAACCTGTAAGCCGTCCTTACCTCGGTCCAACTTTCTTAATATCAGGAGTACGCTATGTCCCGCGTCAAGCGTGGCGTCGTCGCACGTCGCCGTCACAAGAAGATCATGAAGCAGGCCAAGGGTTACTACGGAGCGCGTTCACGCGTCTTCCGCGTAGCCAAGCAGGCTGTCATCAAGGCCGGCCAGTACGCTTACCGTGACCGTCGTGTCCGCAAGCGTCAGTTCCGTGCCTTGTGGATCGCGCGTATCAACGCTGCGGCCCGCATCAATGGCATGTCCTACAGCCGCTTCATCGCTGGCCTGAAGAAGGCCAATATCGAGATCGACCGCAAGGTCCTCGCCGATATCGCGGTTCACGAAAAAGCTGCCTTTGCTGCCATCGTCGAGAAGGCCAAGGCTGCTCAGTAAGTGACCGGATCAGATGTCGCCCAGACCCGGCGAGCCGCTCAGGTGGCGAATCGGGCCGTGACTGTCGAATGCTTGCATTGGACAACTCAGGCGGTATCGAGATGACGTGTTACGTCACAGGGGAAGAGCAGCCGCTCTTCCCCTGTTTTTGTTTGGCCTGCCGTCAGAGAGCCGGCGGTGGGTCAGCAGCGACATGAACGGGATTGGCCGCGTTGTGGGCCGGTCTCTGGCAAGGGCGCGATCGTCTGTGTGACTCACCGCAGGCGGAGCGCTCTCCCTGCCGACCTTCGGGTCGGCGCGACTTCCATTGGTGGCGGACATTGCCGCGCCAGTGACTCAAGCGATCGGAGCTGAACGGATGGAACATCTTTCCACCCTGGTGGACGAAGCACGCACCGCGATCCAGGCGGCCGAAGACGTCCAGACCCTCGACGGGGTACGGGTACGTTTTCTCGGCAAGAAGGGCGAGATCACCGCACTGCTCAAGGGCCTCGGCAAGCTGTCCCCCGAAGAGCGTCCCAAGGCCGGTGAGACCATCAACGAAGCCAAGCAGCTGCTGAGTGGCGAGTTGGATGCACGTCGCAATACGCTGGAAACGGCGGCGCTCAATGCGCGTCTTGCCGCCGAGCGCGTCGATGTGACCCTGCCGGGCCGTGGTGAGCCGGTAGGCGGCCTGCACCCGGTCACCCGCACGCTTGAGCGTATCGAAAGCTTCTTCTCGCACATCGGTTACGGTGTCGCTGAAGGGCCGGAAATCGAAGATGACCATCACAACTTCGAAGCGCTGAACATCCCGTCGCATCACCCGGCGCGCGCGATGCATGACACCTTCTATTTCGATGCCACGCGTCTTCTGCGCACTCACACCTCACCGGTGCAGGTACGCAGCATGAAGGCCAGTGAACCGCCGCTGCGCATCGTCTGCCCGGGTCGCGTCTATCGCTGCGACTCCGATCTGACCCACACTCCGATGTTCCATCAGGTCGAGGGTCTGCTGGTCGACGAGAATGTCAGCTTCGCCGACCTCAAGGGCACCGTCGAAGAGTTCCTGCATGCCTTCTTCGAGCGTGATGACCTGGAAGTGCGCTTCCGTCCGTCCTACTTCCCGTTCACCGAACCGTCCGCTGAAGTCGATATCCAGTGCGTGATGTGTGCCGGTGACGGCTGTCGTGTCTGCTCCCACACCGGCTGGCTCGAGGTGATGGGGTGCGGCATGGTGCATCCGGAAGTCTTCCGTCACTCCGGTATCGATAGCGAGCGCTTCCGCGGCTTCGCCTTCGGCATGGGCGTGGAGCGTCTGGCGATGCTGCGTTACGGCGTCAACGACCTGCGGTTGTTCTTCGAGAACGACCTGCGTTTCCTTCGCCAGTTCAGCTAGGCACTCATTCACGTATCGCGCCTTGAGGGCGTGGACTTACGGAACAGGACAGCAAGATGAAATTTTCCGAACAGTGGCTGCGTGAGTGGGTGTCGCCGGAACTGAACACCCAGCAGCTGGCCGATCAGGTCACCATGGCCGGTCTGGAAGTCGATGGTATTGAACCGGTCGCCGGTGAGTTCACCGGTGTGGTCGTGGCCGAGGTCAAGGACAAGCAAACGCACCCGGAGGCCGATCGCCTCAATGTCTGCCAGGTGGATGATGGCAGTGGTGCACTGGTGCAGGTCGTCTGTGGCGCGCCGAATGTCGCCGCTGGCCAGAAGGTGCTCTTCGCTCAGGTCGGCGCCAAGCTGCCGGGCGACTTCAAGATTCGCAAGGCCAAGCTGCGCGGTGTCGAATCCCGCGGCATGATCTGTGGCGCCTCCGAGCTGGGTCTGGAAGCCGAAGCCTCCGACGGCATCATGGTGCTGGCCGCGGATGCGCCGGTGGGCCGCGATGCCCGTGACTTCCTGAATCTTGACGACAACGCCATCGAGGTCGATCTGACCCCGAACCGCGGCGACTGTCTGAGCGTCAAGGGTCTGGCGCGTGAAGTCGGCGTGCTCAACCGTCTCGCCGTCACGGCGCCGAGCATCGAGCCGGTCGCCGCCCAGATCGACGATACCTTCCCGGTCACCGTCAGCGCGCCAGAGGCGTGCCCGCGCTATCTGGGACGTGTCGTGCGTGACGTCAATGTCGCCGCGGCCTCGCCGCTGTGGCTCGAGGAGCGTCTGCGTCGCAGTGGCATCCGCAGCATCGACCCCGTCGTCGACGTCACCAACTACGTGCTGCTCGAACTCGGCCAGCCGATGCACGCCTTCGATCTGGCACGCCTGAACGGTGGCATCGAAGTGCGCATGGCAGCTGCTGAAGAGCCGCTGACGCTGCTCGACGGTCAGGAAGTCGCGCTGCGTGACGACACCCTGGTCATCGCCGACGAGAAGGGCCCGCTGGCCATCGCTGGCGTGATGGGTGGCGAAGGCAGTGGCGTGAACGCCGAGACGCGCGACATCTTCTTCGAGTCGGCCTTCTTCGCGCCGTTGAGCGTCGCTGGCAAGGCGCGCAGCTACGGCCTGCACACCGACAGCTCGCATCGTTTCGAGCGTGGTGTGGACGCCCAGCTGCAGCGTGATGCCATCGAGCGCGCGACAGCCCTGCTGCTCGAGATCACCGGTGGCAAGCCGGGCCCGATCATCGAGGTCGCCAGCGACGCAGCGCTGCCCAAGGCCGCCGTCGTCAGCCTGAGCGGCGCCAGTGTCGAGCGCACGCTGGGCATGGCACTGCCGGATGACGAGATCGTCGAGATTCTCGAGCGTCTGGGTATGCAGGTCGCCGCGAATGGCGATAGCCAATGGCAGGTGACGGTGCCGAGCTGGCGTTTCGATGTCAGCATCGAGGCTGACCTGATCGAAGAGCTGGCACGCATCCACGGCTACAACAATCTGCCGGTCAGCCGTCCGAACGCGCGTCTGGCACCGGCCATGGCCAATGAGACCACCCAGCCGCTGACCAGCCTGCGTCGTCAGCTGGTGGCGCGGGGCTATCAGGAAGCGATCAGCTACAGCTTCGTCGCCCCTGAGCTGCAGAAGACGCTGGACCCGCACGGGGTGGCACCGGCACTGGCCAACCCGATTTCCAGCGACATGGCGGTGATGCGCAGCTCACTGCTGCCGGGGCTGGTCAAGGCGCTGAGCCACAACCTCAATCGTCAGCAGTCGCGCGTGCGCCTGTTTGAGACCGGGCTTGTGTTCCGCGGCGAGCTGGACTCCCTCGAGCAGACGCCGATGATCGGCGGCCTGATCACCGGTGCACGTCTGCCGGAAGGCTGGAATGGCGGTCGTGACAAGGTCGACTTCTTCGATCTCAAGGGCGATGTCGAGGCACTGCTGGCATTGGGCGGCAATCTGGATGCCTGGCGCTTCGAAGCCGCCGAGCATCCGGCACTTCACCCGGGCCAGTGCGCTCAGCTGTTCTTCAATGGCGAGCCGGCGGGCTGGATGGGTGCCCTGCACCCGGCGGCGCGCGCCGAGCTTGGCCTGAAGGTCGAGGTGTTCGTGTTCGAGATCACGCTGGCCTCTGCCTGCGCGGGTCGTCTGCCGCGCTTCGCGCCGCTCTCCAAGTATCCGGAAGTGCGTCGTGACCTGGCCTTCGTGGTCGAAGAGGGCGTTCACGTGCAGTCGCTGCTCGACGCCATCCGCTCGCAAGCCGGTGAATGGCTGACGGACCTGCGCCTGTTTGACGTCTATCAGGGCCAGGGGGTAGCCGATGGTCACAAGTCGCTCGCCCTGGGCTTGACCTGGCAGCATCCTTCGCGCACGCTGAATGATGAGGAAATCAATCAGTTAGTCGATGCGATCGTCACCGATGGCCACACACGTTTCGGGGCGGCGCTGAGAGCATGAGTCGCCACTTGAACGAGGGAGCGGACATGGGAGCGTTGACCAAGGCGGAACTTGCCGAGCATCTGCACGCAGAACTCGGCATGTCCAAGCGCGAAGCCAAGTCGATGGTAGAGGTATTCTTCGACGAGATTCGCGGTTGTCTGCGGGAAAATGAACAGGTGAAGCTGTCCGGTTTCGGCAACTTCGATCTACGTGACAAGCGCGAACGTCCGGGGCGCAATCCCAAGACAGGCGAGGAGATTCCGATCTCCGCGCGTCGCGTGGTGACATTCCGCCCAGGTCAGAAGCTCAAGGCCCGAGTGGATGAGTACGACGGCGAGACGCACGCACATCAGCGTCTTGAAGAGCATGATGACCACGATGATCATGATGATGATCACTGAGGTCATTGCCTGACCTCACCCGCCGCTCCCTGAGCGGGTGACCATGCTCACGAAAGCCCCGACGCCCTGCGTCGGGGCTTTCGTCGTTCTGAGGCATCATTTCTTGTGTTATCGCTGTGCGCCATCAGCCGATCGAAAGCTCGGTACGCGCATAGCTGATGCCGGGGCGGCTGCGGGTCGCCAGCAGGTAGCCGAGGGCGAGTGGTCCGGTGCGGCCCAGCAGCATGGTCGCGATGATCAGCAATTGCCCGCCGGGCGAGAGCTCGGGCGTCAGGCCGTGGCTCAGGCCGACGGTGCCGAAGGCCGAGACGGTCTCGAAGGCCAGCGACAGGAAGGCGTGGTCCGGGTCGGTGATGGTCAGGCCGAACAGCATGCTGAAGATCAGCAGCATCGCCGCCAGTGCCACGGCGATCGACTTGAAGGCGGTGTCATCGCCGATGCGGCGGCCATGCAGGGTAGGGGAGGGCTCGCTGCGCAGAAAGGCGCGCGTGGTCAGCAGCAGCACCACGAAGGTGGTCAACTTGATGCCGCTGGCCGTCGAGCCGCTGCCGCCGCCGATGAACATCAGCGCCATGGTCCACAGGGTCGAGGCTTGTGTCATCTCGGCGGAATCGATGACGCTGAACCCGGCGGTGCGCGGTGTGATGGCCATGAAGGCAGCGGCGAGCAGGCGTTCGCCATGACTGGCCATGGCGCCCAGCGTGCCGGGGTTGCGCCATTCAAGCGCCAGTATCACCACCAGACTCAGTAGATTGAGCGCCACGGTGGCCTCGATCACCAGGCGTGTCTGCACCGAGAAGCGTGACGGCTGCAGCAATACGCGCCAGCCATGTTGGCGCCGCCGCTCGCGCAGCTCGCCGATGACGGCAAAGCCGATGCCGCCGGTCATGAACAGGATGCCGATCACGCCGCTGGTCAGGGGGTTGGCCGCCTCGCGCATCAGGCTGTCCGGCCACAGGGTGAAGCCAGCATTGTTGAAGGCCGAGACCGAGTGGAAGAGGCTCAGCCAGAGCCCCTCCTGCCAGCCGTACTCGGGCACCCAGTCCAACGCCAGCAAGGAGGCACCTGCCAGCTCGAGCGTCAGCGCAAAGGCGGTGATGATCTTGAGCAGGCGGCCTATCTCGCGTGAGCTGCTGCGATTGAGCGCCTCGCGCAGCAGGCTGGTCTGATGCATCGGCAGGCGCTGGCCCAGCATCACCAGCGACAGGGCGGCGATGGTCATGAAGCCGAGTCCGCCGAGCTGGATCAGTATCAGCACGACGGTCTGGCCCGCGAGGGTGAAGTCGCTGAGCGGAGTGACGGAGAGGCCGGTGACCGTGACGGCAGAGGTCGCGGTGAACAGCGCCGACAGCCAGCTCAAGCCTTGCTGGTGCATGCCGGGCAGTTTCAGCAGGCAGGCGCCCAGCATGCCGAGGCCCAGAAAGCCGCTCAGCAGTATCTCCGGCGGCGATAGATGGATGATGGGCCCGCGTGGGCTGCGGGTCAGGGGGCGGAGATAGCGCCGGTAGCGCTGCCTCATAGATGCGCTCCCAGCTTGCGCAGCGCGCTCAGCTCGCCGATCAGGACCAGATGGTCGCCGGCGGACAGTCGCGTGCTGCCGGAGGGTTGGCGGTCGAGTGTCTTGCCCTTGCGCAGCGCGATAACGCTGATGTCGTCATCGATGGGCAGCTGATCGAGCTGCTGGCAGTCATCGCCCAGTCGTGCACTGACTTCCAGCTCGACCACGAACTGGTGATCGCCGAGATGGATGAAATCGACCATGGCGTGGTAGGCGAGGCTTTCCGCCACACGCACGCCCAGGTCGTACTCCGGATGCACGATGTGATCGACACCCAGACGACTGAGCAGCTTGTGGTGTGCATCCGAGGTGGCCTTGACCCACAGCTCCCTGGCGCCGAGCTCCTTGGCCAGCAGCGCGCAGATCAGGCTCTGTTCCATCGAGTCGGCCAGATCGATCAAGACGGCGTCGTACTGCTCAAGCCCCAGCTCCTGCAGGGCATGTTCATCGGTGGGGTCCGCGATCACGGCCTGGTTGAGCAGGTCTGCCACGGCATTGAGGCGCTTCTCATCGGCGTCCACGCCGAGCACTTCATGGTCATGGCGCCTGAGTTCCCGCGCGACGGTGCTGCCGAAATAGCCCAGTCCGATAACCGCGAATTGACGATGCATGACGACTCCTTGTCTGCGCTGCTGGGTGAGGCCAGACGCTCTTTGTCCCGACGCTCTCTGGTCAGGCACTCCCAGGCCCAGCACTCTCTAGCCAGAGCGTTCTGGTCGGCGTCTCTTGCATGAGCCTACTCCAGTGATGCGGTGATGTCGGGTCCTTTTGCGGCGCGGTGCGTCTCAGGGGAGGTTGCTTGTCAGGCCAGGGAGGCAGGAATCGTTTCAAATGTTACCAATTTGAAACATCTAATGTAGAGTGATTGCCGTCGTGTGGTGATGGCGTTTTCGCAGAGGAATTCTGAAGGAATCGTGGTGATTTTCGATGGGAATCGCGGACGAACCTGCTTCATATCAGTAAAATGGTCTGTGTGAGCACCCAAGACGGCCAGGCGTTGCGTCGATCACCACTGGCTCACAACAATAACTCGTAAGGTATTCCATGACGGCAAGACAGCAACCCAAGAATCTCTGGATCAGTCGCTGGGGCTTCATCCTTGCAGCTACCGGTTCCGCGGTAGGGCTGGGCAATATCTGGAAGTTTCCCTATATCACCGGTGAGTACGGCGGTGGCGCCTTCGTGCTGGTGTATCTGGCCTGCATTCTCGCCGTGGGCGTGCCCGTGATGATGGCGGAGATCGCCTTCGGGCGGCGCGGGCGCGGCAGCCCCATCGAGGCGATTGCCAATCTGGCGCGTGAAGCGGGGGCCAGGCCGTTGTGGAAGGTCTTCGGTTGGATCGCGATGCTGGCCGGCTTCATGATCCTGTCCTTCTATGTCGTGGTGGCGGGGTGGTCGTTCAGTTACCTGTGGAAGATGGCCAGTGGCGCGCTGTCCGGACACAGCGTCGCGGAGCTGGGCGCCATCTTCGAGGCCGGCAACGCCAACCCATGGGCGCTGGGTGGCTGGGCCACGCTGGTGACGGTGGTGACGATGCTGATCGTCGGGCGCGGGGTGCAGGAAGGCGTCGAGAAGAGCGTGCGCTGGATGATGCCGGGCATGGTGATCATGCTGCTGATCATGATCGGCTATGCCCTGACCTCGGGCAATTTCTCGGCAGGCTTCCACTTCCTGTTCGATTTCGATGTCACGCGCTTGAGCAGTGAAGGGGTACTGGCCGCGCTGGGGCATGCCTTCTTTACCCTGTCGCTGGCCTCCGGTGCCATCCTCACTTACGGCTCCTACCTGCCGTCGGGCACTTCCATCGCCCGCACCACCTTCACGGTGGCGATCGCCGATACCCTGGTGGCGCTGATGGCGGGACTGGCGATCTTCCCGATCATCTTCGCCAATGGCATGGACCCGTCCTCCGGGCCGGGGCTGATCTTCATGAGTCTGCCGGTGGCCTTCAATCAGATGCCCTTCGGGCAGCTGTTCGGGGTGCTGTTCTTCGCCATGCTCTCGATCGCCGCCCTGACCTCCGCCATCTCGATGATCGAGGCGACTGTGGCCTGGCTGAGCGAGAACCGCAACATGAGCCGCACCAAGGCCTCGTGGCTGGCTGGCAGCGTGCTGTGGCTGGTGGCGATGTTCGCGATGCTGTCGTTCAATCTCGGCGCGGACTGGACGCTGGCCGGCAAGCACTTCTTCGACTGGCTCGATTACCTGACCTCGCGCTGGATGATGCCGATCGGTGGCATCGCCATGGCGCTGTTGGCCGGGTTTGTCTTCAATAGCAGCATGCTGCGCGATGAGCTGAATCTGAGCGATGCCGGCTATCGCCTGTGGCTGTTCATGATTCGTTATGTCAGCCCGGTCTGCATCCTGGCGATCTTCGTCGATGCCCTGGGCGTCGCAGAGCTGTCATTCGACGACTGGCCGTATTTCGTGGCCGTCATCCTGGCAGCCTGTTTCGTGGGCGAGCTGCTCTCGCCGCGCCTGCGCGAGCGTGCCGCCGAGCAGGGCTGATATGATCGCTAGCATCAGTTCGATAGCGTCAGCCCGGTAGTTATGAAAGCGGCATGAAAAAGCCCCCTGCAGCGAGCTGCAGGGGGCTTTTCGTTTTGATGTCTGTGGTCTGTCTGTCTGCTGGTGGTATCTGTGTGCCAGCTGGCGCCGTTACTCGCCTTCCAGACCGGTGATCGGCTTGACCGTGCCCCAGTGACGACACTTCGGACATTGCCAGAGCAGCATCGAGGCTTCGAAGCCGCAGCGATGACAGCGATGGCGAGGACGCGCCTGGATCAGCTGCTGGGTATGGCGCTTGAGCAGATTGAAACGCTCGGTCTCGCGCTCATCGGCGTCCAGCAGGTACAGATCGAGCAGGTAGTCGACGCCGCGCAGGCTGGGGTGACGATGCAGCTGCTCGCTGGCGAAGCTGGCGGCGGCCTCGACACCCTCACGGCGCTCGATCAGTTGCGCAAGGCTGATGACCGTCGTGGTGTAGGGCGCGCGCTCGACTTCCTGATGCAGCAGGCGCACCAGGCCGCTCTCGTCATCCAGCATGCGAAAGGCGTTGCCCAGTGGCTCGAGGATGATGGGGGTGAAGCCGGTGTCCTGACGTGGAATGCGCTGCAGCAGTCGGATGCACTGTTTGTAGTTGGCATGATCGAATTCGATCTCGGCCAGCATCCAGTTGGCGCGTACGCATTTCTCATCGGTGGAGAGCGCCTGCTTGAGGCGCTTGCGGGCCATCGCCTGACTGCCTTCGGCGATATCCAGCGCGGCCAGTTCGCAATGCCAGTGGGCCGCCGCGCGGCGGATGCCGCCTTCCTGGCGCAGAATGGCGTGGGCGACTTCGAGTGCGGCCTCCCATTCGCGTTCCCGCTCGAGGAGGTCGATCAACAGGCGGCGGCCGGCACGCCGATGGCTGTCGTGCTGCGCTTGCTTGAGGAGGGTTTCCAGCAGCTTCTCGGCGCGGTCATAGACACCGCTGCGCATGAAGTCGCGGGCCAGTTCCAGCTGGACACGCTCGCCCTGTTCGCTATCCAGGGCAGGGCGGGCCAGCAGGTTCTGGTGAATCTTGACGGCGCGATCGACTTCGCCGCGACTGCGATAGAGATTACCCAGCGCAATGTGGGTATCGACGGTGTCGCTGTTGACTTCCAGGGCCTGAACGAATGTTTCGATGGCACGATCAGGCTGCTCATTGAGCAGATGATTGAGGCCGACGAAGTAGTCGCGGGACAGGGTGGCAGGAGCCGGTGCTTGTTCATCGGGGCGACGATCACGCCGCCCCAGCCAGAATCCGATGGCGATGGCCGCCATCAGCAATCCCAGCAATATCAGATCAGGCATTTATGCCACTTCCTTGATCTCCTGGATGCGCAGTTGGTCCAGTTCCTTGCGTTGCTGCTGGTTGCGACGCTGGGCACGGGTCAACAGCGTGCGCAGGCGCAGGTACATGCCGGTCATCGCGACCATGCCAAGCACGACGCCGACGGCCAGCGAGAATAGCAGCCACATGGAAAGGGACGCAGCAGGCAGCTCTACCCAGATGAGGTCGAGGGGCACGGCTTGCTGGTTGTGAACGGCAAAGAGAATACCGACCAGCAGGACGATCAGCAGGATCACGGCCAGAACGAGACCTTTTAGCCAACGCATAACGGTTTCCTTGTCATGAAATGCAGTCGTGAATCATCTGGGAGCGAGTGTATCACTGCCCATCGCGCGAGTCTTGGCGGCGACGCCGTGAGGTGGGTGGCTGTCGTCTCTGGCATGACGGCTTGAGCAGATGTCGGCCGGCGCTGAGCCAGCCGGCCCCGTCACGCCGGGTCTTCCTCTGCGGGCAGCGCTGTCAGTCAGTCGCGCCGTCAGTTGTGTTGTCGTCTTTAGCACTGTCATCAGTCGCGCTGTCGTCAATACCCCAGGGCGCGACTGGCATCGACCTGCTCGCGCAGCTCCTTGCCGGGCTTGAAGTGGGGGACGAACTTGCCATCCAGGTCCACCGGCTCACCGGTCTTGGGATTGCGCCCCAGTCGTGGCTCACGGTAGTGCAGCGAGAAGCTGCCGAAACCGCGAATCTCGACGCGACCGCCGTGGGCCAGGGCGTCTGTCACATCATCGAGGATGATGCGAACCGCGGCCTCTACATCCTTGAGCGACAACTCAGGCTGTCGCATGGCTATCTGTTCGATCAGCTCGGACTTGGTCATCGGATCTCTCCATGCCTGCACCTTTCTCGCGAAAGGCGTTCGTGATGCGGCAGCCGGGCGACCTCTTGTCACCGGACAGGCACACGCATCCTTGTGATTGTTATCTCCTCAGCATAATGGGCAAATCCTGAGAAAACAACGCACTAGGGACATCATTGCCGATCACGGCACGGATTGCCAATTCCTGCCCGAGCAACGGGTCAACGGATGCCGCTGACGCCCCCCTCGGGTATACTGCGCGCATTGATGTGACGACTGAGGTTCAGGCAATGGAAGATGTGATTCGCAAGCGGCTTCATTGGCATTCGCGTCGCGGCATGTGGGAGCTCGATCTGCTGCTGCTGCCGTTTCTGGAGCAGCGTTTCGACGCCTTGAGCGAAGACGACAAGGCGCTCTATGTGCAGCTGCTGGCCGAAGAGGACCAGGACCTTTTCGTGTGGCTGATGAAGCGCGACCCGTGCGGCAATGCCGAGTACCAGCGCCTGATCAATATGGTGATCGCCAATGCTGAGAATGGCGAGCGCGATCAGTTCAAGGGCCTCTAGACAGGCGTTCGCGACCCACGCCAGCCTGCGTGTCGGGCTGTTGGCGGCGAGCCTCGCCTTGTGGATCTGGCTCGCCGAGCTGGCGACTGGCCAGTTCCTTGTCAGTACGTGGTGGACCTGTCAGTGGCAATTTCTACGCAATGCCCTGCCTTTCGAGGCGGGGCATTGTGCGTTTGAGGGGCTCGCTCAGCTGCCGGATGGCGTCATGGCGCTGCTGGGCGTGATGGGGCTGGGCTGGCTGCTGCAGGCCGCAGAGCTGGTGTCATGGTGGCGCCATGCTCGGCGGCGCCTCAAGGACCCCGAGGCGCGAGTCTGGCTGGCCCTGGGGGGCAGCCTCTGTGCCGATGCGGCGCTTGCCAGCGGTGGCCAGGCGCCAGTGCCGGTGAGCCAGACTGAAGTCGAGATCGAAGCCAGCGACACCCCGCCTGCGTCAGATGCGCGCCATCGTCACCCGGAGATGCAGCTCTGCTGGTGGTGGGCCGATGATGCCTCACGCAGCTGGCAGCCCGTCAACGTGCGCTGTCTGTGGTGCTCACCACGCCTGATCGGGCTTGAGATCTCGCCGCAGGGTTTCGGGCCACAGAGGGCGGGGTCACAGGGGTTGGGGCTACAGGGCTTGAGAGCGCAGGGCGCGGGCCAGCAGCACCTGAAAACCCAGCGGGTATGGCTGTGGCCGGACAGCGCCTCCAGCGAAGACCTTCACCAGCTGCGCCTGTGGTTGCTGTGGCCGCCCTTGCCGCATGGCTTGCCGCGTCAGCCGCCGCCATTGGAGACCCTGCGGCGCGTCGCTGCCCAGGGAGACTACCCACGCTGAACCGCTCAGGTCGCGGCAGCGAAGGCCGAGAGCCGAATGACGCTATCGCGGGCACGCGGCGCCGGCATCGGGAAGTCGCGGATGAAGTGCAGGCCGCGTGACTCATGACGTTGATGGGCGCTGAGCAGCAGCAGTGGTGCCAGCGTCAGAGCCTGATAGAGCGCAAGATGATCGAGCCCTGCACGCGGCGCTGAAGCTTGCCTGTGCTGCTCGGCCTCCGCCGTTTGCCTCGCCTCCAGCGAGACCCACTGTGCTATCTGCTGCAACGCCTCCCTCAGGCCGTGCTGGCTGCGCTCTATCCCCGCCTGCAGACTCATCAGCTGGCGCAAGCTTTGCAGGCGCGTGCGCGCCTCGTCGGCGCTCAGACGCATCACGCAGCGCCAGACCTGACCATTGTCGGCCAGCTGCGTGAGCAGGGCGGCGTGTTGCGGCATCAGCGAGTCGAGCGTGCTCATCAGGCGTGGTTCGTCGGCGCGGCGCGGCTGTCCCAGCGCTTCACCACAGGCTCGCGCCTGCACCAGGCACTCGAGCAGCGAGTTGCTGGCCATGCGATTGGCGCCGTGCAGGCCCGTGCAGGCGACTTCGCCGATGGCCCATAGCCCGGGCAGGTCGCTGGCGCCATCCAGTCCGGTGGCGATGCCGCCACAGCTATAGTGGGCGGCAGGAACGACGGGAATGGGTACATGACGAATATCGATCCCGCGTGCCAGGCAGTGCTCGGCGATGGTCGGGAAGTGGTGCTCGATCGCCTCGGCCCCCAGCGCGCTGATATCCAGACAGACATGCTCGAGGCCGTGCGTGCGCATCTCGGCGAGGATGGCACGTGCCACGACATCACGCGGCGCCAGCTCCAGGCGCGGGTCATGATCGGCCATGAAGCGATGCCCATCCGGGCGCAGCAGCAGTCCCCCTTCGCCCCGTACCGCCTCGGAGATCAGGAAGGGTGTGCCATCGGGGTCATACAGGCAGGTGGGATGAAACTGCTGGAACTCCAGGTTCATCAGGCTGGCGCCGGCGCGGGTCGCCATCGCCATGCCATCACCGACGCTGGCGCTCGGGCTGGTGGCGTGGGCGAACAGGCCGCTGGCACCGCCGGTGGCCAGTACCAGGTCATTGGCCGCCAGCCATTGGCGCTGGCCCGTGCCATCCATTACCCACAGGCCACTGGCGCGACCCGCGTTGACCGCGATGTCGACGGCCAGCTGGTCTTCGAGAATCTCGATGTTCGGGTGAGCTTCGACGTGGGCGCTGAGCGTATCGAGCAGCGCTCGCCCGGTGGCGTCGGCGGCGTGGATGATGCGGCGGCGACCATGCCCCCCTTCACGGGTGAGGTGGAAGGGGTAGCTGGCGTCGGCGTCGGCCGGGGTGAAGGGCACGCCAAGCGCGATCAGCCATTCGATGGCCTCCCGCGAGTGACCGACGGTGAAGCGCACCGCACGCTCGTTGCACAGGCCATCGCCGGCAATCAGGGTGTCGGCGACATGGGATTCCACATCGTCCTCGGGCGCCAGCACTGCCGCGATACCGCCCTGCGCCCAGCGGCTGGCGCCCTGGGCCTCACGCGCCGGACGCAACAATGTGACGCGGCGGGTACGCGGGCCGGCTGGCAGGCGATTGGCGAGGCTGAGTGCCAAGGTCAAACCTGCCGCGCCGCCACCGACGATCAGCACGTCATGCTGGCTTGCGGGAGTCACTCCGGATACTGAGTTCATGTGTCTTTCCTGGCAGTCTCATTGCCGGCCGAGTCCGGCTGGTGCCTGTCGTGGCGGTCTGGCTCATCGCTGCTGTTGTCACTGATGCTGTCATCACTCGCCGGCGCTTTGCTGGCCGTCTCATTATTGGCCGTCGCTTTGCTGGCCGGCGCTTTGCCGACCGAAGAGTGATGCTCGCCAGCGCTGTTCTCGCGCCTGGTGGGGGCTGCCGTATCGCCCGGTGTCGGGTCTTCCGGCAGGAAGAGGCGGCGTGCATCACTGATTAGGCCATGGCCCGGCAGTCGGCGTTGCAGGCGCTGGCTCGGCAGACGCTCCAGCAAGGCCAGGCGCTCCCCCAGGGCTTCGGTCAGGCGTGCCAGTTCGCGGTTGAGCCACAGGTAGCCTGCCGGGCTGAACAGCGCGCGGCCGTTGCGGCTCTCGACATTGCGGACATCGGCATAGCGTTGCAGGTCAAAGGGCGTCACCGTCAGTTCGATGCTCTGGCCCGTGCGCACCTGAAAGGCCAGGGTGCCAAGCGCGCGGGCCAGCCGATGCTGGGCATCGCGCAGGCCATCCAGCCCCTCGATGAATTCATGCCCCTCGCGGGTGTTCCAGTGGGTTTCCTGCAGCAGCTCGATGGTCGAGATCATGCGGCGCTCGAAGGACAGGATTTCCTCGATGTCGGCACGATTGATACGGCCTTCCTGAGCGACGGCATCGACCAGCCCGCGTTGCTTGACCAGCTGTGCCGAGGTGGCACGCACCAGCGCGAGCCCCTCATTGACGCCCTCACGCTCGGCCTTGGTATGGCCGTGGTAGAGGCGTGCCAGCTTGTCGAGGTTGTCGGCCAGCAGGAAACGGAAGACATCCGTCGCCTTCTGGGGCAGCAGCACCATGCTGACCACGATGCTGATCAGGGTGCCCAGCACCACATTGAAGACGCGCCACAGCCCGATGCCGAGATCATGATTGCCATCACCGATCACCATCAGCAGCGTGACGCAGAACAGCAGCGAGCTGTAGCCATAGCGATTGCTGAAGGTGGCATTCAGCGCCAGGGCGATGCCGACGATGCTCCAGAAGGGCACCACGCCGGGCAGCGGCTCGGCGACCAGAATCAGGATCAGGCCCCACAGGCCGCCAAGCAGCGTGCCGACCAGACGTTGCCAGCCCTTGTCGATGACACCGCCGACGTGGGGCAGGTTGCCCATGACCATCACGGTACTGACCAATGCCCAGGAACTGTGCGGCAGGCTGAACAGTTCGATGATGGAAAAGCACAGCGTCAGGGCGACGGTCACGCGCAGGATATGCAGGCGCTGGCGGTGCAAGTAGGTGAAGTAAGGATTGTGCGAGAACCATTTCATGATGCGATCTCCCCTCCGGCAAGCACGAGGAAGTGAGGGATGGTGCGCACCGCACACACGGCGGGTTTCAGCAGCGAAGAGGTGTACATCAGGTTCGCGGTCATTCCGTCGACAGGGTTCAAGAGGCGTGGCCAAGGGGGCCATGACCATGGTGGAAGCGCTGCACAGTGTAACCGACCCCTCAAGGTCGTCCCAGAGGCTTTCAGGCCCTTGCGGCGCACTGTGGCGCTGCGCCCTTGCTCTGCGAATGCTACTGATGGCGCTCAGGGAAGAGACCGGAGGGCGGTCATGAGAGCCCGCTCAAGAGAAATCGAGCAAGAGAGGAGGGGTAAGAGGGGTAGGCAACGAGAGATGCGTACAGAGAGCGCGCCATCAAAGGGGAAGATCGAAAAATGGCGATTATTATTGATAATCACTCTCATCAAGCGGCTTGATTGGTATCCTGTGCGTCCCCAAGTGATCATCAGGGGATCGAAGCTGGCGATCAGGTTATTGATCACGTTATTGTCAGCCGCCCATCAGTGACGCCAGCCAGGTGCGACGTCATATGCAACAGCACAGGGAGACAAGCATGAGCAGCCAGACCCGCCGTGAACGCGACAGCATGGGTGAACTCGAAGTGCCGGCCAGCGCACTCTATGGCGCCCAGACTCAGCGAGCGGTCGACAACTTCCCCGTCAGCGGCCAGCCGTTGCCTGCTGCCTTCATTCGTGCCGTGGCGCGTATCAAGCTGGCCGCGGCCGAGGTCAACCGTGACCTGAAGCTGCTGGATGACGTGCGTGCCGAGGCGATCATCAAGGCGGCACGCCAGATCATCGACGGCGAGCATGCCGATCAATTCCCGGTCGATGTCTTTCAGACCGGTTCCGGCACCTCGACCAACATGAACGTCAACGAGGTGCTGACGCAGCTTGCCAATCAGCATCTGGGTGACAAGGACGTGACCGTCGGCGCCAACGACCACGTCAACATGGGGCAGTCGAGCAATGATGTCATCCCGACGGCCATTCATCTGTCCGCCGTCATCGCTGTCTCGGGCACCCTGTTGCCGGCGCTGCGCCATCTGCATGAGGTGATCTCCCGCAAGGCCTCTGAGGTGGACGATGTCGTCAAGACCGGTCGCACTCACCTGATGGATGCGATGCCGATTCGCATGAGTCAGGAGCTGGGTGCCTGGCAGGCGCAGGTCGGGCAGGCTATCGAGCGCATCGAGCAGGTGCTGCCGCGCCTGGAGCGCCTCGCCCAGGGCGGCACCGCCGTTGGCAGTGGCATCAACGCGCATCCGGAATTTGCCGAGCGCATCGCCGAGCGTCTTTCGCACCAGACTGGCCATGCCTTCCGTCCCGCCGAGAGCTTCTTCGCGGCGCTGTCCTCCCAAGACACGGCAGTCGAGCTCTCCGGCCACCTGCGTACCTACGCCGTGGCGATGATGAAGATCAGCAATGACCTGCGCTGGATGAATTCCGGCCCGCTGGCAGGGCTGGGCGAGATCGAGCTTGAGGCCCTGCAGCCGGGCAGCTCCATCATGCCGGGCAAGGTCAATCCGGTGATTCCCGAGGCGGCCGCCCAGGTGGCAGCGCAGGTGATGGGCAATGACGCCACCATCGGCATCGCCGGGCAGAGCGGCAACTTCCAGCTCAATGTCATGCTGCCGCTGATCGCCAACAACCTGCTGTCCTCGATCACACTGAGTGCCAATGTCAGCCGCCTGCTGGCGGACAAGGCCATTGCCACCTTCAACGTGCGTCAGGACAACATCGAGGCACCGCTGGCCAAGAACCCGATTCTGGTCACGGCACTCAATCCAGTGATCGGTTACAACGAGGCGGCGCGAGTGGCCAAGGTGGCCTATCAGGCCGGGCGTCCGATTCTGGATGTGGCCGAGGAAGAGACCGAGTTGTCACGCGAGGAGCTGGAGCGTCTGCTCGATCCGGCCAAGCTGACGGCGGGCGGTATCCAGTAAGTCGTCAATACATGACCTAAAATTCCGCCTGTCCCTGAACGAAAAGCCCGCCCCTCCTTGCCAGAGGGGCGGGCTTTCTTTGCTGCTGGCTCATCCAGTTTTCATCAGGCGGCGCGTGCCAGCAGGCGTTCCTTGAGGTAGTCGCCGATGCGCGTCTTCTGCTCATCGCTCAGGCGCAGCGTCAGCTTGGTGCGGCGCCAGACGACATCCTGCACCTCACGCGCCCATTCGTGCTCGACCAGGTAGTCGATCTCGGCGGCGCTCAGGCCTGCGCCGAAGTCCTCGCCCAGCTCCGCCTCGCTCTTCTTGCCGTCGAGGAAGTGCAGGCACAGGCTGCCGTAGCTTGAGGCGAAGCGTCGGGCGCGTGCTTCGCCGAGGAACGGGTAGTCGCGCTGCAGCTGGCGGGTGAAGGCTGCGCGGCTCTCGATATCGCCACCGGGCAGGGCCTTCTCGTGGGTCCACGGCTCGCCCATGCTCGGCAGCAGCGGCTTGAGGTCTTCGAGTGCCGACTCGGCCAGCTTGCGATAGGTGGTGATCTTGCCGCCGAAGATGGACAGCATCGGTGCGCCGCTGTCATCCAGATGCAGGGTGTAATCACGCGTCATCGCGGACGGGTCTGCCGACTCGTCGTCGCACAGCGGGCGCACGCCGGAGAAGGTCGAGACCACGTCATCGCGACTCAGCTTGCGCTTGAAGTGATGGTTGACCACCTCGAGCATGTAGTCGGTCTCATCGCTGGAGCAGGCCACCTCGGAGGGGTCGCCCTTGTAGCGCACGTCAGTGGTGCCGATCAGGCTGAAGTCTTCCTGATAGGGCAGCACGAAGACGATGCGCTTGTCCTTGTTCTGCAGGATGAAGGCGCGGTCATCGGTGTTGATGCGCGGCACGATCAGGTGGCTGCCTTGGATCATGCGGATGCCATAGCGCGGCGTGCGTTCGGTGGCGCCCTTGATGAAGGACTCCACCCACGGGCCTGCCGCATTCACCAAGGTGCGTGCGCGGCGGATGAAGGTCTCGCCGCTGCTGACATCTTCAAGCGTCAGCTCCCAGTGGCCCTCGACATCACGGGCGCCGACACAGCGGGTGCCCGTCATGATCTCGGCGCCTTGCTCGCGCGCCTGCAGCGCATTGGTGATGACCAGACGGGCATCATCGACCCAGCAATCCGAGTATTCGAAGCCCTGATTGATCTCGCTGACCAGCGGGCTCTGCTCGCTGAACTTGAGGCCCTTGGAGGCTGGCAGGGTCTCGCGCTTGCCGATGTGGTCATATAGGAACAGGCCCGCGCGAATCATCCACGCCGGACGCAGATGCGGCTGGTGCGGCAGGATGAAGCGCAGCGGCCAGATGATATGCGGCGCCTTCTTGAGCAGTACCTCACGCTCCTGCAGGGCTTCGCGCACCAGACGGAACTCGTAGTGCTCCAGATAGCGCAGGCCGCCGTGGATCAGCTTGCTGCTGGCGGAGGAGGTCGCACTGGCGAGGTCGTTCTGCTCGCACAGGGCCACGCTCAGGCCACGGCCGCTGGCATCGTTGGCGATACCGGCGCCATTGATGCCGCCGCCGATGATGAAGAGGTCAAGAAGTGCATCGTTGTCGCGGGACATGGGCTGCTCCTGCTCGTGCCCGGCGCTACCGGGTGGGGCGAATGAGTCTGCACCGGCAAGGTGCGCGATAATAGGTTTTCGAAAGTGAAAATAGCTTAGCAAGATTCGAACATCAAGGGGATTCTTCTGCGCTGATGGCTTTCGAAAGTGATCATTTGGGCGAGTATCTGGCAACTGAGGATTGCCTGATATTCAACCTGTTGTCTTGCCGGTGTTTTTTCTCAGTCTCTGATCATGGCGTGACATTTTCATGAAGCGCCTGGCTGTCATGTTGCCGTGCGGGCGGCGCAGACGATGCCCGCAGTGACTGATCAAGCGTCATGACACGATATACGGAGACGAAGCGGTGCCGCTGGGCATCGCACAGTCAGCAGCTGGGTAGCTTTCGTGATCTGCGAGGTTCATTGGTGCAAAGGGGGCAAAAGGGGGAAAAGGGGCGAGGGGGAAGAAGTAAAGGGGGCGAGGGATAAGGGATGAGAGCCGGGCCAGGCTGCACGTCGGCGTATTGCCTGGCCCTTGATTGCGCGATGACCGGATTGCGCGATGACTAGTTGGTGAAGCGACTAGTGGGTTGGGTGACGCGTCATCGAGCTCAAGCGTCGCCAGTCTCGCCCGGCGACTCGTCACCGGCGACATGCAGCGTGACCTCGTGCTGACGCATCAGGGTTAGGATGCTTTCCGGGGGCTGGATATCGGTGAAGAGCGCATCGAGCTGACTCAGGTTGCCCTGGCGCACGACCGCATTGCGCTGGAACTTGGAGTGATCCGCGATCAGGAAGACTTGGCGTGAGTTGTGGATGATCGCCTGGGCGACACGCACTTCCTGATAGTCGAATTCCAGCAGCGAGCCATCTTCATCGATGCCGCTGATGCCAATGATCCCGAAGTCCACCTTGAACTGGTTGATGAAGTCGATGGTTGCCTCGCCGATGATGCCGCCATCGCGGGAACGCACCATGCCGCCGGCCACGATGACATTGAAATCCTCCTTGTGCTGGAGGATGGCCGCCACGTTCAGGTTGTTGGTGATGACCTCAAGCCCGTGGTGATCACACAGCGCCTCGGCCACCATCTCGTTGCTGGTGCCGATGTTGATGAACAACGAGGCGTGGTCAGGAATCTGCCTGGCCAGGGCCGCCGCCATGCGCCGCTTGGCGCCCAGGTTCAATGTCTTGCGGGTGCTGTAGGCGGTGCTGACGGTACTGGACTCAAGCCCCGCGCCCCCGTGCACGCGCTTGAGCGCGCCGGCCTCGGACAGCTGATTGAGGTCGCGACGAATGGTCTGTGGCGTGACCTCGAAGTGATTGGCCAGCTGCTCGATGGAGGCATATCCCTGACGCGTGATCAGTTCGACAATGGCGCGATGGCGCTTTGGCTGCATCATCCTGCTCTCTTGTTGTCAGCGGCTGCGGATCGTGAGTTCACTTCATGTCAGCAAGTGCGCATCACGGTTGCCGTTGGGGAGTGGGGTCGTCCAGTGAGGGTACATCCTAATCCAACAGGGGGGCGTCAGTGCAATTTGACGAATGGCGTCAAGGTGTTGCGAAGCTGCAACAGGCCATGTCGGCGCAATGGACATGAGACCAAGGTACAATGATATTGATTGGTAATACGTTTGTGATAGCGCGCATTTGGCGCTAACGTTTGCAGCGATATTCGAAGACGAACATTTCGTGTTCGGTTGTGATGGTTCAAGAGGAAGTGTTCTCGCTGCGCCTGCCAAGCGCGAAGAGGACAAAGCCAACCCGCTTTCTCCTGTCGCCCTCACATGATACCCGAGCCAATATAGTGAAGTACCGCAGTCTCCGCTGACGTGTACTCTCAGAAGCAGCCTCGAAGCCAAGGACAGTCATAATGTCTAGCCCCAAGCCAGAGAAAGACTCTCGCGTCGATGGACCCACGCGCATTCTCGCGATCGACCAGGGTACCACCAGCTCCCGCGCCATCCTGTTCGATCGTGAAGGGACGGTGACAGGTCTGGCCCAGGAAGAATTCCCGCAGCATTTCCCGGACAGCGGGTGGGTCGAGCACAACGTCGATGATATCTGGGGGTCGGTGAAGCGCACCGTGCGTCAGTCGCTGATCAACACCAATGTCGGCGCCGAGCAGGTGGCCGCCATCGGGATCACCAACCAGCGTGAGACCACCATCGTCTGGGACCGCGAGACCGGCGTGCCGGTCTACAACGCCATCGTCTGGCAGGACCGCCGCACCCACGAGTACTGTCGTGAGCTTTCCGATGCCGGTCATGGTGACATGATCCAGCAGAAGACCGGTCTGCTGATCGACCCGTATTTCTCCGCGACCAAGCTGCGCTGGATTCTCGAGAATGTCGAAGGCGTTCGCGCACGCGCCGAGAAGGGCGAGCTGGCCTTCGGTACCGTCGACAGCTATCTGATCTGGAAGCTGACCGCCGGCAAGCGTCACGTCACCGATGCCACCAACGCCTCGCGTACCTGTCTCTTCAACATCGTCGATCAGTGCTGGGACAGCGAGCTGCTGGAGCTGTTCGGTATCCCGGAAAGCCTGCTGCCGCAAGTGCTGGATTCCAGTGATGATTTCGGCACCACCGATCCGCAGCTGTTCGGTGCGGCGATGCCGATTCGCGGCGTGGCCGGCGATCAGCAGGCGGCGCTGGTCGGCCAGGCCTGTTTCACGCCCGGCATGAGCAAGAGCACCTACGGCACCGGCTGCTTCATGATCATGAACACCGGCGAGAAGATGGAGCTGTCCCGCAATCGTCTGCTGACCACGGTGGGTTATCGCCTCAATGGCAAGCCGACCTATGCCATGGAAGGCAGCATCTTCGTGGCGGGCGCTACCGTGCAGTGGCTGCGTGATGGCCTGAAGCTGTTTTCCGATGCCTCCGAGACCGAACCGCTGGCGCGTGCGGCCAAGGCCGATCACGGCGTCTACATGGTGCCGGCCTTCACTGGCCTGGGAGCACCGCACTGGGACCCGCAGGCGCGTGGGGCGATTCTGGGGCTGACCCGTGGCACCGGCATCACCGATATCGTGGCGGCCGGCCTGCAGTCGGTGTGCTATCAGACGCGTGACCTGCAGGAGTGCATGCTGGATGACGTGGCCATCAACTGCGCGAATCTGCGCGTGGATGGCGGCATGGTCAGCAACAACTGGGTGATGCAGTTCCTGTCTGACATGCTGGGCGTGAAGGTGGATCGTCCGCGCGTGCTGGAAACCACGGCGCTGGGCGTCGCGTATCTGGCCGGCCTGCATATCGGCTGGTATGAAAGCTTGGATGAGATCAGCGAGCTGTGGCATTGCGAGCGTACCTTCGCGCCGGAAATGGCGGAAGAGCAGCGTGAGCGCCTCTACGCCGGCTGGCTGGAAGCGGTGGAAAGAGTGAAAAGCGACGGAGGCCACTGAGCATGTGGACCGATGTCATGACAGGCGAGTTTCTCGGCTGTCTGTTCCTTATCCTGTTCGGCGGTGGCGTGGTCGCCAATGTGGTGTTGTCTGACACCAAGGGCAATGGTTCCGGTTGGATCGTGATCACCACCGGCTGGGGCTTTGCCGTGATGATCGGCGTGTTCGTGGCCGTCTCGACCGGTTCGCCCCAGGCGGACCTCAATCCGGCGGTGACGCTGGCCAAGTATCTGCTCGGGGTGCATGCCACCCTCATGGATGTGGCGCGGCATGTCATCGCGCAGATGCTGGGTTGTTTCGCCGGTGCCGTGATGGTGTGGCTGGCCTATCTGCCGCACTGGAAGCGCACCAGCGATGCTGGCCTCAAGCGGGCGGTGTTCTGCACGGACCCGGCAGTCGAGTGTCGTCTGGGCAACATGCTCAGCGAAGTGATCGGTACCGTGGTGCTGATCTTCGGTATCGGTGCCATCGTCGGTTCCGGCACCATCAGCGCTGGCCTGCTGCCGTATCTGGTCGGCATGCTGGTGTGGGCCATCGGCCTCTCGCTGGGTGGCGCGACCGGCTATGCCATCAACCCGGCACGTGATCTGGGCCCGCGTATCGCGCACTCCTTGTTGCCGATCCACGGCAAGGGCGCCTCCGGCTGGGGGTATGCCTGGGTGCCGATCGCCGGCCCCCTGGCGGGTGCCTTGATCGCGGCCTCGATGTGGCATCTGCTGCTGTAACAAATCCTTGCCGCAATCCGCTGGAGCAGCCCCCTGCACCTGTGGCACTGTAGCCTGACTTCGCCCCGTCCCTCGACGGGGCGAAGTCATTTCGGGTCTCCGCCTCTTCTCGCCATCCACCGGCGATAGCACCACTCCATCGTCATGGGGCGCGTTCGTGCGGGCGGGAGGTGGCGGTAGACGACTGACAGGGGGCAAGTGGCGGAGGTCATCAAGATGTGGACTGACGTCATGACGGGCGAGTTTCTGGGCACCACCTTCATGATTCTGCTGGGAGGTGGCGTGGTCGCCAATGCGATGCTCAGGGGCACCAAGGGAGCGGGTTCCAGCTGGTTGATGATCAATGCCGGCTGGGGATTTGCCGTGATGGTCGGGGTGCTGGTCTCGACCTCGACAGGGTCGCCCTACGGCGATCTCAATCCGGTGGCGACGAGCGCGAAATACCTGCTGGGCTGCTTCATGGGGGCGGTACTGGTGTGGGCGGCCTATTACCCGCATTGGGAGGTGACCCGAGACCCGCTGCGCAAACGCGCGGTCTTCTGTACTGATCCGGTAGTGGCCAACAAGGCGGCCAATGTCATCAGTGAAGCGATCGCGACGGTGGTGCTCATCTTCGCCATCGGCAGCATGGTCGACAGCGCGCTGATCACCGATCAGGCGCTGCCGTATCTGATCGGAGTGCTGGTCTGGGCGGTTGGCCTGTCACTGGGTGGGCCGACCGGCAACGCGATGAATCCGGCGCGCGATCTGGCACCGCGCATCGCGCATCGCGCATTGGGTGTTGCCGATTGCCGGCAAGGGCAGTTCGGGCTGGCAGTATGCCTGGGTGCCGATCGCCGGTCCCTTGCTGGGGGCCGTGCTGGCAGCTGTGCTGCGTCGGGTCTTCCTCTAGCCGTCGAGGTGCCGCAGCCAGTCATTGTCGTGTCCGTGCGCTGCCAGCCAACCTTGTGCCATTTGGCAGGAGTGGCTGGCGGCGCCGGACAGAGCAGATCAGACCAGGTGAGTCCTTTTCAGGCCTGGCCGCGATGACGTGCCTTGCTTGCGTGCCGCGCGCGGC
>CETM01164457.1_pt1 | contig 31687 bp, 28 predicted proteins | sample 361451 | NCBI WGS metagenome assembly CETM01 (sample SAMEA2622690, study PRJEB7988) | marine metagenome | isolation source: saline water (ENVO:00002010), including
CCGACACAACTCTGTACTTAGCCGAGGGTTAACCAGCCCTACCCGCTTCCATAGCATGCAGTGTGTCAACCATCTTCTGCGCCGACTCCTCCATATCAATGACGAGGCCGTCGATCTTCGCCACGAAGTAGTTGTGGCCCACCGAGACAGGGATCGCAATTGCTAAGCCCGCCGCGGTCGTCAACAGTGCCACTTTAATACCACCTGCAACCAGTGTCGCTTCAACCTCGCCAGCCGCTTCAATCGACTGGAAGGCGATGATCATCCCGATCACAGTACCTAAGAAACCGAGGAGCGGAGCAATGTTGGTTAGGGTAGCGAGAACAACCAAGCCTTTCTCGAGCTTGCTCATCTCAATCAGGCCCTGGTTCTCAATCGCCTTCATCACCCGTTCCGTACCTTCTTCGTGACGCTCAAGGCCAGCTTGGAGGATATTAGCGGCAGGAGAATCAGTCTCGCTCGTGAGCGCGATAGCCTCGCTGATACGCTGCTGCACTAGCAGCTCATCCACATCGGCTAAAATCCGCTTCGTCTTGGCGGCCTTGCCCGTTAGCGATATGAACTTGATGATGATCATGATGATCCCCAAAAAGAAACAGAAGGCAAGGGGGTACCGCATGAAGCCCATGCCTTCCCAGTTGACCGCTACCTGGTCTTGCCACGTGAGCGTCGGGGTATCCATGCCCGGAATCTGCAATAGGGCTGCGTACAGTTGGACCAACGAAACCTCCAGCCGATGTTCGTAGTTGCTAATCGTTAGACAGCCCTTCCACACCAGACAGTATGGAAGGGCAGGTTCAAGAGGCTCGCAACATGGCAGGGGGCTAAAAAGGTGTCAAGCCCATTGGTGGCTGAGTTTTTTCTTATTGCTTCATGACGAAACAACAGCCTTCGCGCGGTGGGCAATGTAATGCCGCATCCATTACACAACTCAGCACTCCAGCTCTCTACGAAGAGGGTATCCGCGGGGCTCGTAACGTCTGCCTCTTTTCACCGTCTCCACGTCCACTGGTCGGTCGAATACTGACATTCGACTAGCTCTATTAACATTCGCTTCTCGTCCGCTGAGTACTCGCCCTCAAGCCAACTTCCCCCAAAGAATCGTTTCATCGAACTGATCACTGCATTCGCGACTCGTTCGACATCAACCGCACCTATCTGTTCGGATAGGGTGGCCGGCTGGTGGTGATTCGTGGATAGGCCAATTGTCGACAGCAGAGTTTGGTCGCCAGAGATCATAATGGAACCATGCTGAAGGAGAGCCCCGCCTATCCTAGCCTGAGCGCTACCAATGAGCTTACGGCCATTAGCGGTGACTTCCCCTTCAGCTGGACTCTGAAAGCACGGTCCGGCGCTCAAGGGGAGTGCGCTCTCATTCGGATCTCCATGAATGTCCGCCATGGTCCCCAGGGACCGGACCGCATTTAGTAGTGCGTGATTCAGAACACGATATGTCTCGCGCGCGCCACCAAGTGCACGGGACGGGACAGCGACGGCATAGGTGAGCTCCGCATCGTGGAGGACAGCCCTGCCTCCCGTCGGTCGACGCACTAGGTCGATATTCCTTAGGTGTTCACTGTCTGGACTGTAAACCCCTACCACTGGCTCATTCCTACCAAACGATATCGTAGGACGTTTCCAAGTGTAGAGGCGAAGCACCGCCGGCGGCGCTTCAGGACCTTTTCCAGAACTTGACCCTGCCTGTGCAACGCTGTGTGCTAGGGTGTGGTCCGCAGCCATGTTCTCCGCGCCCGCTCGAGCGGGATCGCGGAAGACGCGCCACGAGAGATCAAAAGTCCCAGAAGCGTCGTTCAGAAGTCTAAAATGTCCCCCGGCGCCATAACCTGCACCTTAGCGCGACCACCCACCTTCGTCGCAAAGGCATCCGCGTCCTGCTCAATCGGAGGCCAAGTATCATAGTGACACGGAATCACCACCTTGGGTTCGATGAACTCAACAGCTGTTACGGCATCATCTGGCCCCATCGTGAACCGATCACCTATCGGGAGAACTGCAACATCGACTTTGCCTTTGAGTAATTGCATGTCCGTTAAGAGAGCGGTGTCACCGGCGTGATAAAATCGTTCGCCAGAATTGAAGTTGATCAAGATCCCGGCGGGAAGCGTCGTGAACGCCTCGGCACCCGGCAAATTCACCATGCCCCCGTGCAGCGCGGCGGTCAGCTTCACATAACCAAACGGATAATGAACCCCACCACCAATATGCTGCGGGCTAGCATTCAACCCCTGACTTTCCAAGAAGGATGCGATCTCAAACGTCGCGATGCACGTAGCACCCGTGCGCTCTGCCAATCCAATCAGGTCCGCCACGTGATCGTAATGCCCATGTGTGACTAGGATATAGTCGGCTTCAATGTCGTCTATCGAACCCACAAAATGAGGGTTGTCACTAAAGAAAGGATCGATCACAAGCTTACTGTCTGCAGTTTGGATCGACACGGTGGCATGGCCGTGGAAAGTGAGCTTTGGCATATAAATGAGTGTTTTAGAGCTAACCCTTGTGGCAAAACTCAGTGACGCCCCTCGTCGGGAGCCGCGAAGCTAGGACCGTGTGATGGCAAAGAAGCTGATTTGACTGTGAAATGACGAACCGAGTGGAGGCCCGGTGACTTCACCACCCATGGCTCAGCCCCTCAACCGACCTCAGCATACATTTCAATTGGCGGACAGGCGCAGACAAGATTCCTGTCTCCGTACGCGTTGTCCACTCGACGCACCGTAGGCCAAAACTTGGTTTCACGCGTCCACGGAGCTGGATACGCAGCCTGTTCTCGGGTGTATTCGTGAGACCACTCATTCGCAGTCACCATATTAGCGGTATGCGGGGCATTTTTGAGTGCGTTGTCCTCGCGATCAGCGATCCCCAGTTCCACTTGCTCAATCTCTGCTCTAATTGATATCAAGGCGTCACACAGACGATCAAGCTCCGCTTTCGACTCTGACTCAGTCGGCTCGATCATAAGTGTACCTGCAACCGGGAACGATACGGTAGGAGCGTGGAATCCGTAGTCGATCAGGCGCTTCGCTACATCTTCTTCGGTAATACCCGTCGCCTTCTTCATAGGCCTCACATCGATAATGAACTCATGCGCCACTAGGCCACGGTTACCCCGGTACAGCACATCGTAATGCTGCTCAAGACGCCTAGCCATGTAATTGGCGTTGAGGATCGCTATTTCGGACGCACGGCGGACCCCAGCTCGGCCAAGCATGGCTATGTAAGCCCAGGAAATAATCAGTATGCTCGCACTACCCCATGGCGCCGCTGACACTGCCGTGATCGGCTTGTCGCCACCGGTATTATGCACTACGTGCCCGGGAAGAAAGGATGCAAGCTTGTCCGTCACGCAGATAGGGCCCATCCCCGGCCCACCGCCGCCATGCGGTATGGCGAACGTCTTGTGAAGGTTGATGTGGCACACATCGGCGCCATAGTCACCGGGACGTGCCAGCCCGACCTGAGCATTCAGGTTGGCCCCGTCTAAATAGACTAGGCCACCATGTTCATGGATGATCGAGCAAGCCTCTACGATCCCCTCCTCGAAAACACCGTGCGTCGATGGATATGTGACCATGAATGCGGCGAGGTTCTCCGAATGATCGCCGGCCTTCTTGCTCAAATCTTCAAGATCTATTTGGCCATCGTCGGTACTTTTAACTACAACAACTTTCATTCCGGCCATCACTGCACTCGCCGGATTAGTACCGTGCGCTGAAGCTGGAATCAGGCACACATTTCGGTGGTGATCCTGACGATCCTCGTGGTAGGCCCGAATGACCAGAAGGCCCGCGTATTCACCCTGAGCACCGGAGTTCGGCTGAAGTGACGTGGCCGAAAAACCGGTGATCTCTGCCAGCCACTGCTCAAGCTCGCTGAAAATGATTTTGTATCCTTCTACCTGATCCTCAGGAGCAAACGGATGAAGCTTACCTGCTTCAGGAGACGTTACCCCGGCCATCTGCGAGGTCGCATTTAGTTTCATCGTGCATGACCCGAGCGGTATCATGCTCGTATTCAGCGAGAGGTCCTTGGACTCGAGTTTATGCAGATACCGAAGCATCTCGGTTTCGGAATGATATTTGTTGAAGACCTCATGCTCTAGATATGGTGATTCCCGGTCGGCCCAAGCGGGAAGCATCGGCGAACTCTCCTGCTCCGCTAAGGAGCGTGCATTGAAATCTGGCTCGCCACCCTTGTTGAAAATCGAAAACAGGTCGTCTAGATCGTCCGGCCGTGTGACTTCGTCCAGTGCGATACCAACCGTACCGTCACTGAAACTCCGAAGGTTGATCCCGTTTCCTAGCGCCAAGCCGAGAACCTCGCTCACGTCCCCTGATGGTCGAACCCGAATCGTGTCGAAAAAGTCACTCGTGAGAACCTCATGCCCGAGCGTCCTGAGCCCGGTAGCGAGCACACACGCCTGATTGCGAATCCGCTCTGCGATACGCTTCAGGCCATCGGGCCCGTGATAGACCGCGTACGCTCCTGCCATGATTGCCAGAAGCACCTGAGCGGTGCAGATGTTTGACGTGGCCTTGTCCCGGCGTATGTGCTGCTCTCTGGTCTGCAAAGCCATCCTCAAAGCCGGGTTGCCATCCGCATCTACGGAAACACCGATAATGCGCCCCGGAAGCTTACGCTTAAATGCATCTTGTGCAGACATGAAAGCGGCATGCGGGCCCCCAAAACCCATTGGAACCCCGAAGCGCTGTGAGTTACCGACCACGATGTCCGCACCCCATTCACCAGGTGGAGTGAGCAGTGTCAGCGCCATCAGATCAGAAGCAACCACAACGGTGGAGCCGATCTCGTGAGCCGTGGCCGCAAAGTCCCGATAATCAAGAATGCTACCGTCTGTGGCCGGATACTGGAGAAGCACGCCAAACACGTCTTCAGTCAGCTCGAACGACGAGTGGTCACCAACCTCCACGTCGATACCTAGCGGCCAAGCTCGTGTTCTAATCACATCAATCGTCTGGGGATGACAAAGCTCAGAGACGAAGAACTTGTTCGCACTCCCTTTTGAGGCGCCCTGGGCAAGATGCATAGCTTCCGCCGCAGCCGTGCCTTCATCGAGAAGTGATGCGTTAGCGATCGGAAGACCAGTGAGATCAATCACCATGGTCTGGAAGTTCAGGAGCGCCTGCAGTCGCCCTTGGGCAATTTCTGCTTGATACGGAGTGTACTGGGTGTACCAACCTGGATTCTCCATAATGTTTCGAAGAATCACACCCGGCGTATGTGTATCTGAATAGCCCATTCCTATAAACGATCTGTGCACTTGGTTTTTCGAGAGAGTGCTTCTTAGCCTCTCAAGAAAATCCGCTTCAGAGAGCGGAGCAGGCAAAGCCAGCGCATCGCGGAAATAGATAGACTCTGGGACAACGTCTTCCACCAGAGCTTCGACAGACTTGTACTCAAGCACTTGAAGCATGGCCTCTACGCTTCGCGAACTAGGACCTAGGTGTCGAGACTCGAAATCTGGAGTGGGATCTATACGGGTCATTGTCTCTTATCACGTCAGAGGGCCGCGATTGCCATAAGCAAATCGCGGCCCAGACTGGAAGTTTTGGAGCACGGCCTTGGGCTAGCCGATGTGCTCCTCATAGCCATCGGCACTAAGGAGTGAGGATACCTCACTGGGGTCAGCAAGTTTCAACTTGATCATCCATCCCGCGCCATAGGGATCCGAGTTCACGATCGACGGGTCATCATCAAGTTCGTCATTGACCGCAACTATTTCGCCTTCGAGGGGGCAATACAGATCTGACACGGCCTTAACTGCCTCGATCGTACCGAATACATCCATCTGCCCAAAATGGGTTCCACCGTCGGGGAGCTCAACAAAGACAACGTCCCCTAACTCACCCTGGGCATAATCGGTAATTCCCACGGCATAAACACCATCCTCGTCCGTCGCCTTGAGGTACTCGTGCTCTTCAGTGTAATAGAGGTCTACTGGGATGTCGGACATCATTGTCTCCGCAGGGTTTTCAGGCCTTCGGACCTCAGGATACGGAGTTTTGTCATCAGGTCAAGATCCTTCGTTTGAACCAGCCGAGATCACACACTAAACCTGTCGCCCCGACTCTTGAAAGTAAAAACCAAGCACTCTGGGGATGAGATGGTCGTTCCGGTATAGCACTATTGGGATTTTCAAAGAGGAACTAAGTGACATCCGCTTCTCTAAGCTGCGATCGCTTGGCTCCGTCTGCCTCGAACAAAGCTAAGCTGGACCACTCCACTCTCTCACCTTGGTCTAGTAGATTTTCGGCCCTGCAGTTGCCGAGCGAACTACCTACGTTGGACACGAACAATGAGAACGCTGCCGACCGACACACGGCCCTCACTTTCAAGCCTGACCGAACAAGAGCGAATGTTCCAAGAAGCTGTTCAAGACTTCGCCAACGCTGAGATCGCACCAAGAGTTATGCAGATGGACGAGGCCGCGCAGATAGACACCTCGCTCCTTCCCCAGCTCTTCGATATGGGGATCATGGGCATTGAGATACCGGAAGAGTTTGGTGGAACGGGTGCAGACTTCTTTACGTCGGTCTTGATTGTCGAGGCGCTTTCACGTGTCGACCCATCGGTAGCCACATTAGTCGACGTTCAGAACACTCTCGTCATCAATGCTTTGCTCCGCTGGGGGAGTGATGAGCTCAAGGCTTACTATCTCCCCCAGTTGGCCTCTGATAAAATAGGCGCTTACGCTCTTTCCGAGGCCGGTAGCGGGTCAGACGCTTTCGCCCTCTCGTGTAGGGCTACTGAAGACGGAGACGGCTGGGTGATCGAAGGGCATAAGCTCTGGATCACAAACGGTAGCGAGGCCGAGCTCTTCATAGTGTTCGCCACGGTCGACCCGAGTGCCGGCTACAAAGGGATCACAGCCTTTGTAGTCGAAAAAGATTCTGATGGTTTCTCTATAGGGAAAAAAGAAGACAAGCTGGGGATACGAGCATCATCGACGACGGAACTGATCTTTAACAAGGTCCGCGTTCCAGCCCGGAACGTGCTCGGTGAAGTGGGGAAAGGCTACAGGACCGCTATAGAGACCTTGAACGAAGGCCGGATCGGTATTGGGGCGCAAATGCTGGGGCTAGCTCAAGGGGCGCTGGACCATACTTTGCGCTACACGCAAGAGCGTGAACAGTTTGGACAATCAATAAGCTCGTTTCAGGGGGTGCAGTTTCAACTCGCCGAAATGGCTACGGAAATCGAAGCCGCCCGCCTCATGGTGTACAATGCAGCGCGCCTAAAGGACGCAGGACAGCCGTTCCTGACAGAAGCTGCGATGGCTAAACTCTACGCTTCGGAGATGGCGCAGAGGGTGGCGTCAATGTGCGTGGACCTTCATGGTGGGTATGGCTTCACTAAAGAATATCCCGTAGAAAAGCTCTACAGAGACGCAAAAATCGGGACCATCTATGAGGGCACATCGAACATGCAGAAACAAACTATCGCTAAGGCACTGATGAGATGAACAGCATCATAGTCGGGTTAGGGCTCATCACATTCGGCGTGTGGGAAGCGGTTCTAGTATTTGGCATTCTGATGCTTCTCTTCGGAGCAAAGAAACTACCGAATCTCGCACGCGGCCTAGGGAGTGGGATAAGGAACTTTAAGGGTGAACTTCAGGCACCTTCCGAAGATCCAGACGACGAGCCACACGACGCCTGATACAATGACGGGACGGATGTCTAGGATTTCAATCGTCCTTGATCACCCTAAAGATGTCGTCAACGTAGCTGGCGTCATTCGAGTGATGAAAAACTTTGGGCTCTCTGATCTCCGTCTCGTCAATCCAGACGAGTTCGACCCGTACCGCCTAGAAGGAATCGCCCATCGCTCTCGGGACTTGATCGACTCTGCAAGCAACTTCAGTTCACTAGTCGATGCAGTGGCTGATGCCACTTACGTAGTAGGGACCACAGCGCGTGCCCGAACGGAAGGTAGAAGCTACACAACAGCTAGTGCCGTTGCCCCGGTTATTGCAGAGCGTTCAGTGGAGGGTAAGGTCGCGATTTTATTCGGTCGCGAAGACCGCGGACTTACCAATGAAGACCTTGATCGATGCCATGCCGTATCGATTATACCCACTGACCCAGAGTACTCGAGTCTCAATCTAGCTCAAGCGGCCCTGGTCTTGGCGTACGAAGTTTTTCTCGCTATTGACGGGGGTGACATGGAGATGCCGAAAGGGCGGAGAGCAACCAGGCCACCCACTTCCCAGGAGTTGGAAGAGACCTTCAGCGCCATCGAAGATGGTCTGTTTGCCATTGACTTCTATAAAGCGCGGAAGCCTGAAGCGGTCATGCGCACGTTTCGAACTGTCATTTCTCGCGCAGAGCCAGACCTGAGAGAAGCCAGACTCCTCGCTGCGCTGGGTTATGAAATCAAGAACTATATGGACAGACACGGTTTCTCTAGCTCAGAAACGTCAGACTAGAGTCGGTACCAGAACAGCCAACTCTCCGCTTTGATGTGGCTTAGTCATGATACCGATTGGCTCCAACAGAGAATGTTAGGCCTAGCTAAAACCAACCTCTGTCACCTGGTACAGATAGAGCTTGAAGATCACAATCGATCCAGCCGGAACTATGACATTCCCCTGTGGATCGAGGTGAGGAAGGCTACCGTACGCGCGATGAGGGGGGATAACAGCAAGCCGCTCCTCGCCGGGTAACATCCCTAGTAAGGCATCCTCAAGGCCACGGATCGTCGATGTGGCTCCCAGAAACAGAGTCTCCTCAGCGCTCATCCACTGCGTTCCGTCCGCAAGCCAGGCTTCGATCCCGAAGACCAGCACTCTTCCGATAGCGGCTTCTAGCGCGTATGGGTCGCCCTCTGAGAGCGTCTGGATGTATACGCCGCTCTGCAACTTAATCATCGCAGTCAGGTCAATGCGTAGGGTTGAGGCGAACTGCGTCTCTTCAATCACCTGCATTACGACTTCGACTTCGTCGGACTCGGTAATGCTTTCGCTGCAGCCAAAAAGGGCAGCACCGAGCGAAAGCACGGTGGCCGCAAGTCTCATTTAGTTCCCGCAATCCGGGTTCGGCCCAATCTGATCTAGCCTGCAAAGCTCGACATTGAATACCAGGACAGATCCAGCTGGGATGTTGGGTTGGTCTGCGTCCCCATAACCTAGCCCTGGGGGGATGATTATCCATCTCTCGCCACCAGCACGCATGCCAAACACACCTATCATGAATCCAGCGATAGTACCCCCGCTACCTACGACGAAGGGGAAGGTCCCACTCCCGAACGACGAGCCATCCGCAAGATAGCCCTTGTACTCTACCACGGCAGTCTGACCATCCGCCGTGAGATCCCCTGATCCTATTACATCGTCTTTCACGTAGACCCCACTGCCGAGCCGTGTGAAATCCGAGAGCACTATGCCCAAGCTCGAGTCGAACGTCAGCTCCTCAATAACCTGGAAAGGGTCATCACAGGCTGACATTGCGAGTGCCGACAGCGCTACGAAAGTAATGCAAATCAGGCGATTCTTATTCATATACAGGTGGGGAGCGTGGATCAGATATCGCACAGAAAATCAGAACTCTTCCAAGTAGAATTCGACGAAGCCCTGTGTTCATATAGTAAAACGAACATGACTGTTCATGTAGCGACACCTCTGCACAGTTCTCCAGGATGTCGTGTCGCCCCTCAACCCCCCACCACACCAGCGGAGTCCTGCATATCCAGCGGAAGCTCCGCCTCCAGGGACTCGGGGTCCTGCATTGGCTGCCAAACCTGAATGACAGGAAAAGTAGACAGAAACCAGCGGACAGAACCCAGATACAAACCGAGAAACATCAAGCCTACAAGGGGCTGCCATAAGGTAATAATTGGATCGCCTGCATGGTGTAGTGAAGGTGCGACCATCCCGTAGCGTTCGAGCCATAATCCCAGCATGATGATCGAGGCAAAGAAGCCGTAGATTCGCGGGACCATCTTCGGCTTACGCCCAATCAGACCGACGAACGGAATGAGGAAGCACAAGCACACAACCAATGTCGAATACCCACCCCAGACCTCTCCCGATCTCCGCACGATCCACGCCTGCTCCCACGGAAGCTTGCCGTACCAGATCACGATATACTGAGAAAAGAACAGGTAGCCCCAGAACACAGTGAAGGCGAACGTCAGTTTGCCGAGATCGTGACGCTGCTGTAAGCCGATGTGGTTCGCGATATCCTTGTGCTTTCCTCGCAAGTACATACTCCAGAGACCGGTCACGGCGACACCACCCCAGAAGGCGCCCATGAAATACCACGGTCCAAACATCGTGCTGAACCAGTGTGGTTCGAGCGACATGGCCCAATCGTAAGAGAAGATCGTCATCACGAAGGCATAGAGCAGGACGATCGCTGGACCCAGCGTAGTCATTCTTTGGTAGCTTGATAACTCTTCCTGCTCCTGCCCCATCCAACCCTGCGTTAGCCTACCTCTCCACACCGATCGATTCTCGTCGTCATCCTCCGCACCCTCCGTGAAACCCATGTCAGGCCGCAGCGCGAGATAGACGAAGTATGTGCCCATGCCGAAAAGCAACAACGCTCCCACGACATTTCTAGTTATAAGAAATGGCATGTTCAGATAGGCTTGCTTCTTCTGGACGATGTAGTCCGTCGCCATCATATCAATCCACGGGAAATAATCCGCCCCTAGAGTGAGCATTGGCAAAAGCATTACAAATGCGATCGGCAGAAACGCCGCTCCGGACTGACTAACACGTCGTAATGACCAATTCCACTTCGCTTTTACTATCCAGGTGGCAATGGCAAACATCACCGAACCCATGGCGATGCTGGAGAAGAACATCCAATTGGTGACGTAGCTTATCCAAGCTGAGTGTGCGTCCTGATTAAGCCCCATCAGGAAGGCAAGAAGGCCTACGACGACCATTATCCCAACCACCACGGTCATTGTCTTGTCTCGCGGCAAATAACGGACGGGCACATCGGAGGGAAGGTGGTGATGCATTATTCAGGCCCTCCATCCGTATCCTCTGGAGCAGGAGATTCGGCCTCCGTGATTCGTGTTCCGGCCTGAACCTGAAGCTGACGTACGTAATTCACGATATGCCAGCGATCGAAATGGGTAATGCGACCTCCGTACTCGGGCATTAGCCCTCGGCCGACCCGGATCATCGCATATATATATTGGTCAGAATAGGAAGACACCTGTTCGCCAGAAAGATTGTAAGCAGGCAATAACGGGTGCTTATCGGCAATGTAAGCATTGGCACCGACTCCGTCTGGCCCGTGACAAACGACGCAGAACCTTAGGTAAAGCTCCTCGCCTCTTTCCAACGAACTTTCACTGCTTGGGTCCGTGGGATTCACAAGACCTTGGATCGCAGGTCCACCCACGCCCGGAATGCCAAGATCGAATTGTGTGAAGTATGGGATCGCCACACCCTCGGGTTGACCAAGATTCACTACGCCATCCGCGGCTGGAAAGTTGCCTGCTGCGAACGCCACTGAGCCTTCTGCTGGCGGCATAGGATGCTCGTAAGGATCAAACGAACGGGAATCGCGCATTGAGCGGCCAAAAATCGCTGCCATGCCATCGTCTAGTGGCTTGCAGCCAACGAGTGTGACCAACGCTAGAACAGAAACCAACGGCCTAGTGAAATGCCGAAAGCCACTCTGCCGCTTCTTCCTATCGAGCTTTGAGCGCTCAAGCATCAGCCGAACCCTCCCTGAGCTCTATAGGCTCCTCTGCATTCATGATCCTTCTCGCCTCCTCAAGGCGGCTCCCGTCTGCTTCTACGTATACACCGTATCGACCGGCGGTGAACTCAGGGTCGTATACTACTGCCGGTTTGATGTTGGGTAGCTTACTGAGAACAAAGAGACCTATCACAGTTGAAAGCGCACCAAACAGGACGGACATCTCAAATACGATCGGAATGAAAGCCGGGATTGAGATGATCGGCTTTCCTCCGACCACGAGAGGCCATTCAACAGACGTCCAGCTAGTGAAAGCAAACGCAGTGGATGTGCCTGTCAGAGCCCCAACGAGCGTCCACACACGAACCGGACTCTGTCCATAGCCAAGGGCGTGTTCGATGTGATGCTCAGGATATGGAGCATACGCCTTAATGTCATCGAACCCGGCCTTCCTGAGGTTCTCAATCGCGTCCACGGTTGAGTCGAGGTACTCGTATGATGCAAGAATCCCCTGAGCACTCATTGATGGGCCTCGGCGACTTCAGATGATTTCTTTTTGCGCATCGGCGGAGGTAGTACCTCCTTGAGTTCCTGAATGGCGATCGGAGGCAAAAGCCGAGTGAAGAGCAAGAACCAGAAACCGAACCAGAAGAATGAACCGACCATGATCGACATCTCTATGACCGACGGCCTGTAAATCCCCCACGCAAAAGGCTCGTACTCATTATGCAAGGAGGTCACTACGATCACATAGCGCTCGAACCACATACCAATGTTGATGAAGATCGAAATCACAAAGAGCGCCGGGATCGAATGCCGGACCCTCTTAAACCACAGCATCACCGGAACGAAACCGTTGCAAACCAACATCGTCCATGTTGCCCACCAGTAGGTGCCGAAAAGTCGATTCCAGAACGCGTGCCGTTCTGGATCCTCGCCCGAGTACCACGCCAAGAAGAACTCGGACAGGTAGGCATAGAGGACGACAAGTGACGTGAAGAGACAAAGTTTAGCCATTGCGTCGAAATGCTTTACCGTGAGGTAAGCTTCTAGACCGAAGATCTTCCGCAGCGGCGCCAATAGCGTTATCACCATCGCAACGCCCGAGAAAACCGCCCCTGCAACGAAGTAGGGTGCGAAAATCGTGGCATGCCACCCGGGCACAATTGACATTGCAAAGTCCCACGAAACAACGGAGTGTACCGATAGGACTAACGGAGTGGCTAACGCAGCCAGGAAAATGTAGGCCTTCCCGAAGTGGTGCCACTGCTTGTCTGTTCCCTGCCAACCCAATGAAATCGCGCCGTAAAGCTTGCGGCGCAGGCCCGTCGCCCGATCACGCGCGGCTGCAACGTCGGGTATGGTCCCGAGATAAAAGAAGACCGCTGAAACTGTGAAGTAGGTCGTTACGGCAAAAACATCCCATACCAACGGCGACTTAAAGTTCGGCCAGAGAAAACGAGAGTTCGGGTACGGAATCAGCCAGTACGCGTGCCAAACACGCCCCACGTGAATCAGCGGAAAAAGGCCCGCCGTCATGACGGCGAAAACCGTCATGCCCTCCGCAGCTCGGTATATCGACTGCCGCCACGGTGCTCGGAAGAGAAAAAGAATCGCCGAAATCAACGTTCCAGCGTGTCCGATACCTACCCAAAAAACAAAGGTAGTGATGTAGACTCCCCAGCCCACAGGGGACATCAGGCCACTCACCCCAATCCCTTTATAGATCTGCCAGAACCAAGCGCTCAAAAACAGGCCGACACCGGCCACACACATCGCGAAAAGTGCCCACCACCCCTTTCCTGGGACACTGAGCATTTTGAGCACATCCCGATTAACATCGTCAAGTCGCTCAATATCGGGATGAGTTAGCGCCCCCCGCTCAGTCGTGCCAACCGCCATGGTCAGTGCCCCTCCGAAACGTCGTGGTGGGTGACCTTCTTCAAATAATTCACGCCGGGCTGTGTGTTTAACAAGTCATCCAGCACTCTGTACGTTCTTTCGCTATTAATAATCTGGGAAACCCGGCTCTCTGGATCTCTCAGATCACCGAATACAATCGCCTCTGCCGAGCAACTCGACTCACAAGCACACCTGACTTCACCGTCGCGCACCTCTCGACCACCCTCAAGTGCTGCACGATTCTCCGCGTCTCGGATATTGTGCATGCAGAGCGAACACTTCTCCATGATTCCGTTAGTCCTAACAGTGACGTCAGGGTTCCACTGCCAGTTCATCGGTTCAGGTACATTCTCGTCGGTATAGCGGTACCAGTTGTATACCCGGACCTTGTATGGGCAGTTGTTCGCACAATAACGAGTTCCAACACAGCGATTATATATCTGGGCGTTTATTCCTTCTGGTGTGTGATACGTCGCATAAACAGGGCAAACCGGTTCGCAAGGCGCATTTCCGCAATGCTGGCACATCATTGGCAGAAAACGCACATCTAAATGGCTCGCGTGCGAAGCGTCGACATGCTCGTAATAGCGTTCAATACGCAACCAGGTCATATCACGACCCATTACAACCTGGTCCTCCCCAACCCATGGCACGTTATTCTCCGCGTGACATGCCACTATGCAAGCGCTACAACCGGTGCACTTGTCTAGATCAATTGCAAGACCCCAACGCGGTCCTTCGTGTGCATCGGCGTACAGGCCATGGTCCGCTCCAGGGAGCGGATATGCGGTGGGATCCCCATCGTGCGCATCTACAGGCTGAACGCCTCCGAAGCCCTGTAGTTCCATGAGTTCGTCGTGGTGACCAACGCCGTCCGAGTGCTGCTCCTCCGAATGCCCAAGATCGGTGAATGCGACTGCGGCGGCGATCCCACGATCTCTCTGATTATTCGAGCCTTCAATCGTCGCTATGCGCCTGCGCTCTCCGGTTGGCGTAACTGTCACGGTCGTCACGAGCGTCGCTAAAGCTCCTGATGGCTGCTCCACATGCACAGGTAAGAGGTCCATGGCGTTAACCCCCTGACCTGTGGCCCACCGACCCATATCGGTATGTCCCCCACCCATTGCGAGAGCCACTGCATCTTCACGGATACCGGGGTACAACCACAGCGGCACGTCGACAGAACCATATTCGGAGGCCACCGTAACTATGTCGCCCTCACGCAAACCGCGTCCCTCGGCCGTCACCGGATTCATCTCAAGCCAGGAATGCCACGTGATCTTAGAAACCGGATCAGGCAGTTCTAGCATCCATGGCGAGTTAGAAAACTCACCACCTTTGAATCTCGGTGATGGATGGACGATCAATGTTAGATCACCAACTCCATCGAACGAGGGGTTATCAAACGTCAACGGCCGGTCCGGCATTCGAAGCTCTACAGGTTGGCTGTCAACACCCCTGCCTCCTCCCATCATACCCATGCCAAACATCCCCGTGCGAAGATGTTCGCGCCACATTTGCTCAAAACCCTCCGGATCATCTGCGTGCATCGTCTGATGCGGAGCCCGCAAGTATTCGTAAAACGTCGAAGCTCCAAGGTCAGCACCGAGATGAGAGGCAACTGCTAGCAGCACGTCTCCCGCCTGTTTTGAGTCGAAATGCGGAACTGGCTGCATCACGGGCTGCTGCACGGTGTGTACACCCTCACGAGGCTTGGAATCACCCCACGATTCAAGGAAGTGCCGGTCCGGCATAATCAAGTCAGCCATGGCTGCCGTCTCATCCATAGCCGACGCAAACGAGACCTTGAAGGATGTCTCACCGAACGCCTCCCTAAAACCCGAACCCTCGGGTAGTGAGTACGCCGGATTAGCTCCATGCACCAGGACGACACCGACATCGCCACGCGCCATTCTTTCGATCGCCTCCGCTATGTCGGAGAATGGCGCTGAAGCTGCGGTAGCTCCGCCTCCAACATGCACCGTCACACCCTTTGCACCTGCCACGTCATTCAGAATCAGAGTCGCAAGATTCGCTGCAGTTGCATTTTTATGATGGCCGCCAACACCTGGTCCTATTGCAAGTGGACGCTCAGCAGCGCTGAACCGATCAGCGAGGCCGCGAAGCGCGTCTTCATCTATGCCCGACGCGACAGCCGCATCCGCTATACCGTATGTCTCCAACAGGCTCGCGTAGGGGCCGGCGGTATCACCATCTGCGATGTGTGCGGCCAGCGCCAACGCAATTACAGCCTCAGACCCAGGGTTAATCGGTAGCCACTCATCTGCGTTGAGGCCAGTCGTGGAGAGGCGAGGCCCTAAGTAAACAAATGTGCCCTTGGTGTGACCACTGTCATCTACCGAATGCATCCTCGAGAGGCCCCGGTCGTCTTCAACGGATCCCTCGTCTATGAAATCATTGCTAAACGAAAGCAGAAGGTCAGATGACTCAATGTCATAACGAGGCAACTCGTCTATACCGTAAGCCAGTCTAGTCGCCTCACGAAGTGGTGCACTCGAAACAGCATGGTACTCAACCCGTGACCCGCTCACTTCTCCCAAGAACTCATCTACAAGACGACCCATGGTCGGACCCATATGTCCTCCAATGAACATCACATCGCGACCAGCAGCCGTATTTTGACCAATCTTGGCGGAAAGAAGGCGTTCAGCCTCATCCCACGAACCCTGTCGGAGCCGGTCGCCTTCGCGGATCATTGGACCTGCAAACCGGTCGGGATTGTATAGATGCTGAAGAGAAGCATACCCTTGCAGGCATACGGCCCCCTGAGAAATCGGGTGCTCGGGGTTGCCTTCGACCTTGACGGCGCGTCCTTCTCTTGTCCTTACCCACATGCCACAGCCATCTGGACAGTCGCATGTCGTCGCGTACCAAGTCGCTACGCCAGGTGTGATCTCCTCAGGCTGAACCACATACGGAAGAAGCTTTTCCACCTCGCTCGGTCCGCACCCAGTCATGGTGGCACCGGCACTAGACGCGCCTAGGACCTTAAGGAAATCGCGACGCTTGATACCATCAGTCATTAATGCACGCCTCTCCTTAATAGTGACAGACCGAGCAGTCTACCGAGGCCTGCTCGATAGGACTCCCGTCAGTGGCGGTCAGGCCTTCCGGCGGATTACGGTGACAGTCAATACACCAACCCATATTGTCACCACCCCAGGCCGGGTCACGCTCGCTCAGAACTCCGTATGTCTGAACATCCCCATGACAGGTCTGACACTCCAAGCCTACAGTCACATGACGCATGTGTGGGAAATGTGCGTGATCCGAGATTTTGTAGATCCGATTCCAAGGAATCGGTTCTCCGTGATCTACGTACTCTTGAATCTTAGCGATCTCCTGCTGCTGCTCGGGCGTCGAGCCCTGCACCACTTGATGGCATCCCCAGCACATTGAGACTGGGGGAATTCCCGCATCTACTGAACGCTCCGCTGAGAAGTGGCAAAACTGGCAATCCATCTGGTTTTGCCCGGCCTCACTCCCCGCGTGCTGATTATGCGGGAATGCGATCGGTTGACCCGAGGCGGAAGCAGCAGCATCACTCTCGGCGCCACCACCTTGGACAAACGCCACGCCCGCCAGCATTAGGACGCCGGCGAGCCCACCGATCAACCAGTTAGTTTTCATGTCGGAAGCGCCGCTCCTGCGTGCATGCAAGACGCCTTTCGAAATTAGGCGCATGGTAGGGTTTCACCCCGTCACACAAGGCTTGTGACGAACAGAACGAGCCCCTACAAACGGCCTGAAGCTACCGGAAATCGCGGCCACTGGTCAAGACAGAACCCGCTTGATTACCGAACGGTTCGAAGTGCTTGCGTGTTATGACGTCTCGGCTTCGCCCCATGTATGTTTCGTCAAACGTAACTGCGGCGACACCCCCTCAAGAATCCTCACCCCTATCGTCTACTCCTCAATCACCTTCGTTATCGACACTAGGAGATATACGGTTCATAGACGGTTTGCTTATAGGTAATATTACCCTGCCCGATTTACTAACTGAGACAACATATCTCGGATTTGGTAAGACATCTGTCAGTTCGGATCCAACCTCAGCGTCTCCAGCGTTGCGATCCGCGTCGCCGGAGACGGTCCCTACCGGGCAAGTTTATCGGATTCGTTCTCAAGTCTATTAGCGCGAAACCACTGGCGATGTGACTCACCCTACACGCCCGGACTATAAGCGCCGGAAGTACACCATCGCTGTACTAAGACCCTTGATGTGCATAAAGTGAGTGCATGACCCCTTCAAATCCTCGTCACGGCGTGCACATCGCGACAATAGCCCATCAAGCCTCCATATGGGACGTTTACCTCGACATTGATGGACATGTGCACCCGGCAAAAACATATCGAGCCAGTCTCCGATTTGAGCCACCTACCGGATCCGAGGGGGAATCTTCGGTCTCTACCACGGTGCTCATCATCGAGGACAGTTACGAAGAAGCTATCGCGAAGGCTCGAAGCTTCGACGACCGGCAACTGCAAGGACTGCTGCGATCAGCACTGCCGGACACCGATTAAGAGCGCTAAGCCTCTTTAACCCATCTCCAAAGTTCCGGAAGGGTCGGTCTCTTGCCCGACATCAGAATCCCAACTTTGTAGATCCGACCAGCGATCCAAGCGATGACCCAAACCATAAGAGCCATCAAGATGAAGGAGAGTAGTACCTGCCAACCGGGAACTCCTCCACCGGCGACTCGCGCCCACATTAAAATCGGTGAAAAAAGCGGGAACAACGAGAGCCATACCGCCATGGGCGTGTTCGGCTCTTGAATCACCGGCATAACCATTAATATGGGCACTATTAACAGCATTATCATCGGGAACTGCGCCTGCTGGGCTTCCTCATCCGTGTTGCACATGGCTCCTACGGCTGCGTAGAGCCCTGAGTACATCAGGAAACCGAACACAAAGAAACCCAGAAAAAGAATCACCAGACTGATTCCGGGCACTATCTCATTGATGCTACTCAGGTTCGTTAATTCCGGGCGGGCCACAATGATCATAGGTATTCCACCGGCAACAAGCGCGGCGGTGGCACTAATCCATATTGCCATCTGGGTTAAACTGACCGCACAGACACCCACGATCTTCCCGAGCATCAACTCCCACGGCCTCATCGCTGATATAATCACTTCGACGATACGGCTGGTCTTCTCCTCCAGGGTTGCCCGCATAACCGCTACAGCGTAAAGCAGGATAGTCATGTAAAGGAAGAAAGAGCCGACATACGCCAGGCCAAATCCTACCTCGGTGATGTCTGATCCTGCCTCCGAGATAACCTCTATCTCCAGTGCACCCCCACCCATCAGCCCTCCGGCATCCACCCCTCGCTGCTCGAGCTGATACTCAAGAGCTGTCCTAGCGATGGACGTTTGGACGGTCACCCTACGCAACCCACTCGGCACATCCATGGAATAATAGATCGCCTCACCGGTCTCGAGCGTGAGCTCGTCGACCATAATGAAGCCGCCTAGGTCACCCCCATTAGCTCGCTCCCGCAACTCTGTCACAACGTCAGCATGCCAGCGAACCTCTTCGACCTCGAAACCCCCATTTTCTAGACGTGGCACCAGGCGCTCTGAGAGCACCCCCGTCCCGTCGACAATTGCCAGCTTGAACTCATCCCGTTCACCCTGGATTGCCAGCCAAGCCGGAAGAACAGTGACCGCTGCCATGAGGAGCGGGCCAGCCACTGTGGCCGCTATGAACCATTTCGACCGAACCCGCTGGAGGTATTCCCGCCGAATGACGGCAAGCACGTTATGCCACATCTACACTGTCCCGAAGTGTCTAATCCCGTTAGAAGAAGCTGATCGTGGACGGTCAGCCATTCCGATATCGCCAGCCAAGCCCTCACCGGCGTGGCGTACAAAAATTTCATGTAGGCGAGGCTCAATGAGTTCGAAACGCACCACCCTAGCCCCAGAAGCAACCGCTCGATTCAAAATCTGCTGATGATCCTGCCCATCCTTCAGAATGAGACGCAGGCTGCCCTCTTTCCTCTCAACCCGGTCTATTTCTGGGCCCTGAATCCAGGTATCCGGACCCTCAAACTCAACGGCTACGACACCTTGCCTTTCCGCCGCCTTAATCTCTTTTAAATCGCCATCGAGCACTTTTTTTGATTTAGAGATAAGGCACACCCGCTCACACAGACGCTCTGCTTGGTCCATAAGGTGCGTCGAAAAAACGATCGTCGTCCCTTGCTCGTGATACTCCCGAACGATCTCCTCAAGCACGTCCTGATTGATCGGATCCAGACCCGAAAATGGCTCGTCAAGAATTAGCAGCTCTGGCTCATGGATTACCGTCCCAATGAACTGAATCTTCTGCTGCATACCCTTAGATAGATCCTCAACTTTCTTCTCAACCCATTCGGTCAAGCCCATTCGGTCAAGCCAGTCGCCACCCCGGCGCCGGGCTTCGCCCCGCCTCAGTCCTCTGATCTCTCCAAGGAAGGTGATCAGCTCAAGGCACTTCATCTTCTTATATACACCGCGCTCCTCGGGTAGGTATCCCACCTTCGTCCGCCTAACGACATCAGGATCTTCTCCGAAGAGAGAGACTGAGCCCTCGTCCGGTCCGAGGATGCCCATGATCATTCTAATGCTCGTCGTCTTCCCCGAGCCATTCGGCCCTAACAAGCCACAGATCACACCGCGCGGGACTTCGAAGTCGAAGGAGTCCACTGCCGTGTTTTCACCAAACCTTTTAGTGACACCATCCAAACGCAGGGCAAGGCTGTCTTTGCTCATGTTCCTCATTACTTGGGGGCTTTAGCGCAGCTAGTGTAAACGAAGTTGATTAAGGGGTTTATGTACAGGTGCAAGAAATATGTTCTCCGCGCCGTACAAAATCCTTGATAATTCACTTAGATTGACGGCCTCCAAGATTGAGATCACAGGAGTTTCGATGGCCATTTACCGAACGCTTTATTACACGGACGTCAGTGTAGGTGTCGGTGGGCGTGTGACAATCCCGCAGGATATGCGGGAAGATCTGGGAATTGATGAAGGTGATGAGTTAACCGTCCGAGTCGAGGAGAACCCTCGAGGTGGACGCCAGATGGTCATATGGCGCACCGAGCAACAGCCGGGAGACGAAGACTGAGTTAGGCCGGCTCATTGGACTTCGACCCATCCAATCAGAGCTCTCAAAGGTCCTTGTCCGTCATGAAGCCACCACGCTGGTGGAAAACTCATAGCATCAAAGGGAACAACCCGTGATGCTCCGGCGCGACCAAACAAAACGGCGATGTCATCAACGCGATCTTCCGCCACCGCATACCCAACACTTTGAATGTGACGACAGGACTCGCCTAGAAGGGACGGCACATCCTCGAGGTTTTGCACGGGCCGAATCCTCAAAGATCGTCCCGGCAGAAAGGGTAACTGGAGTAAATCCAACTCGGAAACAACGGTCCAATTCTCTATACCTCCGTGTAGCATCCTCACAGAGCCAGCAGCCTGGTGAATCTCAATCGTATCTCGGACCTGACGAAGAAGGGCACTCTCTCGATCAGCGAACACCGGCTCTACGTGTGACGGCCACTCGCAAGCGAGCCTTTCGAAAGACTCGGCAATAAGGTGTGCGAACGCTTCGACCTCCACGTCCTCACCCCGTTCCACGAAGAGCACTTGGGGACAGACGCAGCCACGATTTTCGAACATGGCAACCGCTCGGGCGACTTCACTGGCTAGATCCTCCATGCTGTCTCTTAGCTTCTCTCTGCCAACGATGCCGATTCCAAAGCGGTGATGGTACGCGATGAATCGACATGACACGGGAAGCATGCCTTGGACTGACAAAACCGACTCATCTGATCCGTAGACAACGACGGCATCTGCACCTGCGACCGCTTGTTTCGTTAGCTCGTGATCCTTTCCGCCCGACCAGTAACGCACCGCAACCGCGGACCCAAGCTCGGCATCTGCGTCACGGAGCGCCTCGGCAAAGAGTTGGGTTAAAACCACGTCTCCAGCTCCAGGTTTTATAAGGGTTGGGGCCTTAACTAGCAGACTCCGAATAAGTGCATTCACTCCCACACCAGGAACGCTCCCGGACGAAACCTGAACGCATAGCGTTGGACCTACCGCCATAAGACTAGGAACTGACAAAGACTTTTCATGACCTTTCTGCTGGACCCTGACTAGACCATCCAGCAAGGCTGGGTCAGAAAACTCGCTCTTGAGCAGGATAGACAGAGCTTCCCGCGTCCATCCTGCAGCCATTCCATCAAGAACGACCTCGGCAAGCTCACGAGACAGCTTGGCCTCAGAGGGCAGCTTGTCCAAGGCCATCCTCCTAAGCTGATCATCCGGATTAGAAAAACGTTCACCCACTCGGCCCAGCACATCCGCGATTTCAGCAACTGGCCTAGACAGAATCGCCGGCCTTGCTTGTTGCAGAGCCACCTTCGCTTCATTGATTTGCGCTAGCTCCGCATCACGATTCACGCTCACAAGCGACCGCCACCAGACATCAAGTCATCCATCGCACGAGAACACCCCCGCGGCTCTGAACCGGGTACTCGCCCCGACACTGCCAGCCGACCCTCCTCTAAGACGCCTAGATCCTCGGTGAGAACGTGACTCACTGAGCCTAGATTGGCTAAATCAAAGAAAGAGATAATTCCTTGCTCACCTTCCGGTTGATCCTCGAGTGTGGTCGGATCAAGAACGCGAACACCAAGCCACGGCGGCGCTTCCAATCTTCCCGCTGCCCTTGTTCCTTCTGTTAATACAGGCTCATACATCTGTGACAGAAGTTCGGTCATACCGTACTCATTCACTATCCTGTCTCTAGCAATTCCGGTGTAATCGGTGATTGTCGAGTATAGCTCAGAACGTCCGATAGCCCGACTAACGCCTTTGAATCCTCCAGTCACCATAGCCCGGGAACCCGTCGGGAGAGAAACACTCGGCTCATCAGCTGCCTCTTTGAGATGTAAGAAAGCGAGAGCCGTGCCAAGGACGAGAACTGGCTCCTCTTCTTCACTAGCGGCACGCAACACATCGAATGGGCCTCTAGTCCATTCTCCATTCGGCTGGACTAGCCAATCTACTTCGCACGCAAAAGCGTCTGCAGCCATACCAACCATCCACGACAGGGAGGAGTGCGGGGCTGAGATCGGTGAAGGGATCAGCGAGATGATCCTGATTTCCTCGACGTCGGGCAAGAGAGCCCGCCGGAACGGCTGATGAAACGCCGCCCGATATAGACTTACACGCGGCACGAAATGGCACCCTCTGTGCTCTGAACCAAGCGTAGTTCCACTCGTGTAAAATGCTGCGTCTGGCTTTCGAGAAATACTGGTGTAGGGGGTCGATACTAGATTGACGTATTTGAATGCCGTGGTTGGAACCGCAGGAATCTCGCGCCAATCAGACACCGACGAGGGCGTAACTCCGCGTTGCTTGCAAAAAGAACGGTAGGGGGCACATAGTTCGAACTGCCAACCGAAGACCTCTTGGGCAAGCCCCTGAAAAGCTTTTTCTTTCCAGGGTTCCAGCCCATCGACACCCCCTGACACACCCATTAAGCAATCCTCTAGGCGCCCTGCGAGTAACTCCCATTCGTTCGACATACCAGAAAGCTAGACTTGAGGGACAACATCGACGACCTCAAAGGTGTCATCGTTTTGTTACACAACTACCTTACAAAGTTGCTCAAAAACCGGAGTCCCGCATGACGCGGCCTGTCGGTCATACAGGTTTTCTAACACTGCTAATGGTTGGACTCTCTCTTCCAGCCACAATTGAGGCGCAAGAGGAATCAAGCGCTTCTGCAAGAACAAGTGATGAAGGTGCTCCACTGCGGGCGTTCGAATTATCTGGAAACCTCGAAATCACTCTCGACGGACGGATCGACGAAGCCGCGTGGCAGCGTGCTAAGCCAATCAGTGACTTTACGCAGCAGGAACCAGTTCAAGGCAACGAACCGTCGGAGGCAACTGAAATCCGTGTCGTATTCGACGAAGACCACCTGTACATAGGGGCAATAGTCTACGACGACCCGGAACAGATCCTAGCATTCCAGCGTGAACGTGACGCATCGCTGGGAACCGATGACCGTTTCATGTGGATCCTGGACACATTTCTGGATGGACGTACTGGCTACTTCTTCGAAATCAACGCGGCCGGCCTGATGGGTGATGGGGTCATCACCGGAGGTGGCGGGCGTGGTGGAGCCGGTCGCGGCGGAGGCATCAACAAAGCATGGGACGGTATCTGGGAAGCAAGGACCGCCACCCGCCCAGATGGTTGGTCTGCAGAAATCCAGATCCCATTCCGGACACTCAACTTTGACCCGGACGAATCGGAGTGGGGCATCAATTTCCAACGAACGATCCGACGAAAGAACGAGGAGGTTCTATGGAGAGGGTGGCGAAGAAACGAAGGGCTATTCAAGCCAGTCTTCGCCGGCCGCATGCAGGGCCTGCGCAGTATGTCACAAGGGCTCGGGCTCGAGGCGGTCCCATCGGCGATCGGAAACTATCGCTACGTAACTCCCGCAGATCCTCTCGATCCTACTGCGCCCAATTCTACTACATACCCTAGTGACATCTCGTTGGATGTCAATTACAGCCTCACCTCAAGCCTCCGCGCCTCAGTAAGCGTCAACACAGACTTCGCAGAAGTAGAAAGTGACCAGAGGCGCGTAAACCTGACACGATTTCCCATTCGACTACCCGAGCGGCGCGATTTCTTCCTCGAGGGCTCAGGCGTCTTCAGCTTCGCCCCCAGAAGCGGACCCTCCCCGTTCTTCTCTCGACGTATAGGGCTAACTCAAGGTCAACAGATCCCAATCAATTATGGAACCCGCCTCACAGGGCAGGCGGGCGCGTTCGAAGTTGGGTTTTATCAAATCGGCACAGCAAAGCAGGATTACTACAACACGTTTATCGAACAGGATGTCACCGTTCCCAGTGAAGCCTTCACTGTCGCCCGGATTAGGAGAAAGCTGTGGGAGCAGTCAGCTATCGGGGCTATCTACACTCTCCGGAGGACCACTCAAGACCCGGGAAACCTAGAGGGGGTCGACCAGCATACCGCAGGTATCGACCTCGATTTTAAAACCCGAAACTTTCTCAGCAACAAAAATCTCGAACTTGAAGCGTTCTTCGTTTGGAATTCCAACCCACGCGGTCTGGCTGACCCTCAGCGCATCGATCTCGGCGTTGACGACCTCAGTGCCCACGGAGCGCGACTTAACTATCCCAATGACATCTGGACCGCACACGTTTCATATCGTCAATTCGGAGACTGGTACAGCCCCGCCGTCGGCTTCGTCACACGTAACAATTTTCGGCGCATCGAGCCACGGTTCGGATGGGCACCTCGGACACCGTCAATCTCATGGCTGCGCCGGCTGGATTTTTCGGTGCAATTCCGTGAACTGGTTAGCCTAAGCTCAGCCTTTCCAGGTGCGGATCCGTACCTCCTGAGAGGACGAGGAGGCACAGCTGAGCGGCAATGGCAATTCAACCTTTTAGGAGTAGACCTCGAAAGCGGCGACGGTTTCGACGTTACCGCAACACAGACATACGAGTACCTAGACAGAGAGTTCTCCCCAAGCGGAGAACTAACAATCATACCAGGCGACTATACGATCTGGGAGTACCGGGTTTTCGGTCGAACTGCTGGGCGCCGACGGGTCTCGCTGTTCGGAGGTGCAACCATAGGTGGCTTCTGGAATGGAAACCGCCAGCAATACGGCGGCCGCCTAAGCTTTCGTCCAAATCCTGGTATAAGCCTCTCGACCAACATTCAGTACAACGACGTTCAACTTCCCGGTGGTGAATTCACGGCGTCACTGTACGAAATATCTACCGACTGGAACCCCTCACCATGGGTCGCAATCACAGGACAACTGCAGTACGATGATCAGTCCAATATCGTGGGCCTCTTCTCCCGCCTCCGCTGGATCGTTAAACCAGGCAACGACATCTACTTCGTGTTCACACAAAACTGGCGCAGGGAGTTACTCGACCTACTCGATCCCAATACCCTCGGTTACAACACGTTGTCGCGAGGGGTATCAATTAAACTCAACTACACCTATCGCTTTTAGGGCTCACTGTACCCTCTGAGCCTGCGTCACTTTCAAGGAACCGAGCCCTTTAGAAGGCACCTGTAGCGCCTCTCGATCAACCTCTCCGTACCCTTCCTGCTTCAAGTCCTCCCAAGTGCAAAATCTTTTCCTGAAGCCGTGTCGCTTCGTCGTCAGTAAAATCAAGTAATTGTCGGATGGATAGATTCATGCCTTCGTAAAGATCAGACGGGAAATCGGTCCCCTCGGCGTGCGTGAGTGCACCTTCGAGTTCAACCATCTCTCGTTGGGCTTTCTCAAGCGCACGACGCAGTCGATTTAGGGCCTTTCGGGCTTCGGACTCGGCTGTTGTCATGACGAATTCTGCTAATTATTGACAAGCTGGAACAGATGTTGGAGAAAGGGTAACGTGATGCAATGAATGACAGATATGACTTGATTGTAGTAGGCGCCGGGCCATGCGGGATCGCCGTCGGGGCCGCCGCCGCAAATGCCGGACTTGGGTGTGCCCTTTTCGAGCGCGGAGCAATTACGAACTCACTTCTGAGCTATCCGCACTACATGACTTTCTTCAGCACGGCTACGAAGCTGGAGGTAGGGGATGTTCCGTTCACAATTCCAGATGCAAAGCCCACCCGTCGTGAGGCCCTGGCGTACTACCGAAAGGTCGTTCAACACTGGAACCTGGACGTTCACCAATACGAAGAGGTGACCTCGATTTCTGGCGAGCAAGGCAATTTCTTGGTCCAGACTAGTAAGAACGATGGATCGGTGTATGATCATAAAAGCGCTGCCGTTGTGGTCGCGACCGGTGGTTTCCAGACCCCGAACTATCTAAATGTCCCCGGGGAAGAACTGGAAAAAGTCAAACACTACTATCACGAGCCCTATCCCTACTACGAGCAGGAGGTTCTTGTCGTCGGTGCCGGAAACTCTGCAGTAGAGGCAGCTCTAGAAATGTATCGGAACGGTGTACGCGTCAGTCTCGTCCACTTCGGGGACACTATAGATCGGGGCGTAAAGCCATGGGTCGTGCCAGACATCAACAATCGTCTGGAACTCGGTGAAATCCCAGTGTACTGGAAACACAGAGTGGCTGAAGTCAAACCGTCGACTGTTATTTTACGGTCCGAAGAAAATGGTGCTGAAACGGAAATCCAAAACGACTTTGTTGTCGCAATGACAGGCTGGCAATCGGACCAAAAGCAACTCGCCATGCTTGGCGTATCAATCGACAAAGAGACGGGCATTCCCAGTCACAACAAGAACAACATGATGACTGATGTCCCCGGACTGTACATCGCTGGAGTCATCGCTGCAGGCCATAACGCAAACAAAATCTTCATTGAAAACGGTCGGGAACACGGACATTTAATCGTCTCGGACCGTCTCGCTCAATCTGTCTAAGTGAAGATTGGGGTCACTATCGCGACTCGAAACAGAGTAGCCGAAGATTTGATTTCAGTCTTCGGTCTCATCAACCACAACTGAGCGATCGCCCAAGAAAACGGTGCTGACTCCTCTCCTCACGTACCCCAGTGCAACTACACCTTGGGCCCGAGGAGATTGAACCACCGAAGTGAGGTTTCCCACAACCTTGCCAGACCCATCAGACGCAATGAGCTCCGAGCCACAGCGGGGCGCGGGCATGTCACCTAAGTCCAGCAGGCGAAGATGTTTGTTCACGTGACCCCGGTCTCGGATACGCACTATGACTTCTTGACCCGTATAGCACCCCTTCGTGTGGTCGATAGCCCTCGCAACATGGCCGACTTCGGGTGGTAACGTGTTTTCATCCATATCAGTGCCAAAGGCTGGTCTTCCTGCCTCAACACGCAGGGTGGTCCAAACACCGAGGCCAGAAGGCTTCGCTCCCTCCGCCGCTAGCTCGAGCCAAAGCGCGCGTAGCGCATCTGCGGGACCGAACACAGTCCAAGCATTGGGCCAGACCTCCTCTGTCCGGACTACCATTGTTCCATCTGATGGAAAATCTGAGCTTGATTCTGGAGCGCCGGAACAGAACCACGCACCTTCACCCGCCGTATCTAGAGAGGCTTGCTCGACACTGCGGCCAAGAGCCAGCCTTGCAAGCATCAGAATCGAGTCCGGCCCGACTACTGAGATCGCAGCGGTCTCAGCCGAAACGTCATTGACTGTGGCCAACCGCGGTGGCAGAAATCTCTGTAAATGTTCTCGTAACCCGGACAGGCCAGCAACTGGCACATCCAGCAGATACACCTCCCTCTCCTCATTCCCCAACCGGTAAGCCCAGAGGTCAGAAATCATCTTTCCCTTAGCGGTGAGAACGGCATGATACGTTCCAGTACCATTCGTAACGGAGTTGTCACTCGATGGCGCCTCAGGTATTCGACCGGTCAGCAGACCACTGAGCATCTGGCCTGGGGATCTTCCAGATACTGTCAATCGAGCCCTGTGACTCCGATCGAAAACAGCCGCCGCCTCTGTCGCAGCAACATATTCGCCGGAAGGATCTCCAAAGTGACGGATAAGAGTTCTGCCATGGTACTCTGTCACCACGCCGCCCAACTCTAAAAGATCAGCCAAGAGAGCACTCTTCATCTTTGCAGGCTTGGTCATCTTAAACCCTCTCCCCCTCCTCATATCGGCCTTTTCGAAGCTCTCTCACAAGCTCCCGTACGTGTGTCCAATCATTAGCAGATGGGGAGATCCGAAGATAGGCTTCAAGTTGATTCGCAGCGTCAGTGTGTCTGCCCAGCCGAGCGAGCAATATGCCCCTTGAGCGACTCTCTAGTGGAGAAGTTGGAGAAATCATCATCAGGCGCTCGACAACTCCTAGAGCGCGGCGATCGTCACCGATGTTACTGTAAATCCCTTTTAAGTTCGTAAGGAGTCTTGCTAGCATGTCTTTCTTCGACGCTGGCCGCAGGAATTTTTCTCGCATCGCGACGGCCCCACCATAGCCCTGGTCGATGAGTTCTTGCGCCTCATCCTCAAAGCTGATCCTTCCTCCATCAAATGGGTCGATTAACAACCTCACCTCAGTGCCCACATATCGTACAAGGAAGTGTCCTGGGAAATTTACGCCCTCGAGGGCTAGGTCGAGACGCCATCCGATTTCCAATAGCACGATCCCTAGCGTGAGTGGGATTCCCATGCCGCGATCTAGTACATCATTGAGAAAGGAGTTCCTCGGGTCGTAGTAGGCCGTCCGGTTGCCCCTATACTGCCTTCGCTCGTAAAGGGTCTTCAAGAGATCATTGAGAATCACGAGCGGAGCGGTCTCGTTAGCAAGTCGGTCTTTTACCTCTTCCGCTATTTGGTCAAGGCGCGCCAGGTAAAGAGCTACCGAAAGTTGTGAGTACTCCTCCGCAGCGACCAGAAGACACGCCCTCCCAAGATTGAGCTCCTCCTCAGAGCGAGATAGCTCTTCTGCTAATGAATTTCGTGACCGGTGTTTTCGTGTGCTCACGTGATTCGCTTTCTTCTATACCAAGCTGTCTAATTTATTGTTGGAGCCTTGGGCGCATTACTTACCCGTGGACGCCATCGTGTTTCCAAGAGACTTTATGCTTCGGAAGCGACACTTAAGCCAACCAAGGAGATCGCATGACCAGTCAGCCTCGGGATAAAAGACCGGAGATCCGGCTGTCCCAGCTCAGTCATGGAGCCGGTTGAGCGTGTAAACTCGGTATGTCCGAGTTGGCGCAAGTTCTGCGTCACGTGCTTCCAGTCGACGACCCAAACGTTCTTGTCGGGCACACCTCAGGGGACGACGCTGCCGTTTACCGTCTCACCGATGATCGTGCACTGGTGGTAACCGCCGACTTCTTTACGCCCATAGTTGACGATCCATACGACTTCGGACGCATAGCGGCCACAAACGCACTCTCGGACATATACGCAATGGGCGCGAAACCACTTTTTGTCCTAAATCTTGTAGGATTTCCGCGACATCTGCTGACCGAGGGAATCCTGGACGAAATAATTCGAGGGGCGTCGGCCGTGACATCGTCGGTAGGGGTGCCAACTCTTGGTGGACACAGTATTGACGACAACGAGCCAAAATACGGACTTGTCGCAATCGGTGAAGTTGATCCTACCCAAATGGTGACTAACGCCTCGGCTAGGGCGGGAGATACGCTGTTACTGACCAAGCCGATCGGTTCTGGTGTAATCGCGACAGCAATAAAGAGCGGTGAGGCCCCTGAAAGTGTCATCAAAAGTGCCGTCGACTTCATGACTCAACTGAACGCCGATGCCGCTAGTATCATGGTCTCTAACGGGGTCACGGCAGCGACGGACGTAACAGGGTTCGGGCTCTTAGGGCACCTTCGAGGCCTTATGCGCGCCTCAAAAACATCTGCGAAACTGAACGCCGATGCGGTACCGGTGTTACCAGGAGCAAAGATGCTTGCAGAAGCTGGTCATATACCCGGTGGATCGAAGCGTAACCTCGCAGACCTAGCATCTGACGTGCATTTCTCGCCCTCGATAGACGAAGTGACGAAGATCCTCTTGGCTGATGCTCAGACGTCGGGTGGTCTTTTGATGTCAGTTCCCGAAGAGAGACTCAAGGACGTTGGGGACGGCCTAGCAAAAACATCATGCACGGCTGCGGTTATTGGTCGTGTGGTCCGAGGTCAAGCCGGCGCGATCGAAGTGATCTAGGTCGGAGAACGCAGGTTCCACTGCGGCGCTTCCCAACAACTCGCCGAAGCCTCTCCCGCGCACGGTCATGATCACCTGCTTTAAAACACAGCGGCCCGCTATCTGGCGTGACTCTCAGCAACAGCGGGCTTTCTAGCGACCTTTCTTTTCTTGGCTGTCTTTTTTCCTGCACTCGCCTTTTTCTTCGCGGGCTTCCGGGCTCCGGATGACGTTCTACTAGTCCGCCGGCTTTGCCCGTCCGACAGAGCAATTGCGATCACGTCGTCTAGCGTCTCAGCCAGATGGAACGTCACAACCTCGCGCACATCAGGAGGTATATCATCGAGATCGGCCTCATTATCGATCGGAACAATGATCTCGCTAATCCCAGCCCGGACCGCGCCGAGTACCTTTTCCTTCACACCACCGATCGGAAGTACACGGCCTGTCAGAGTTAACTCACCCGTCATCGCTACATCTCGACGCACCTTACGTCCTGAGACGGCTGAGACGAGTGCAGTCGCCATCGTGATGCCAGCCGACGGTCCGTCTTTCGGGATAGCCCCCGCAGGAACGTGGATATGGACCTCATGACCATTCAGGCTGTCCTCAGGAATCCCCAAATGTTTTGCGTTTGCCTTGGAGAACGAAAGTGCTGCTCGGCCAGACTCCTTCATCACGTCACCAAGTTGGCCCGTTAGCACAAAACCCCCTTCGCCGGGCATCACGCTGGCCTCCACGAACATGATATCACCGCCCATAGGTGTGTAAAACATCCCCGTTGCGACCCCGAGCGTGTCGTGCTCTGCCATCCGTTCGGGATGGACCCGTGGACGACCCAAGATCTCGGGAACGTCAGCCGATGAAGCGTCAATCCTTTTGAGTTTACCCCCAGCAATCCGTCTAGCGACCTTACGCGCGAATTTCCCAACCTCACGCTCAAGCTGCCGAACCCCAGCTTCACGCGTGTAATTCTGCACTATCGTCAGAATAGCCTCGTCTCGCATGTGAAGTTCGTCTTCTGTAAGACTATTCTCCTCCCGCTGTCGGCGAAGCAGGTAACGTTTCACGATTTCGAGCTTCTCTGCTTCTGTATATCCAGAAAAATCTACTCGCTCCATTCGATCCAGTAACGGACCAGGGATGCGGTCCCGGTAATTTGCGGTCGCAACAAACAGCACCTCTGAAAGGTCGAACGGGATTCCTAAGTAATTATCGACGAAAGTCGAGTTTTGAGCTGGGTCGAGAACTTCGAGTAGCGCCGAGCTAGGGTCTCCCTGAAAAGAAACACCAAGCTTGTCGACCTCATCCAACAGGAAAACTGGGTTCTTAGACTTCGCTTGACGCATCCCCTGGATGATGCGACCTGGCAT
>CETM01002117.1_pt1 | contig 31461 bp, 35 predicted proteins | sample 361451 | NCBI WGS metagenome assembly CETM01 (sample SAMEA2622690, study PRJEB7988) | marine metagenome | isolation source: saline water (ENVO:00002010), including
AAGTATTAAGACTAATATAATCTTTAAAATAATAAAAAATAGGTATTTAATGTTAATGCAAGGAAAAAAAGGATTAATTATGGGTGTGGCTAATGATAGATCAATAGCCTGGGGAATAGCAAAATCATTAGCTGATAATGGAGCTTCGATTGCTCTTACTTACCAAGGAGAAGCACTTAAGAAAAGGGTTGAGCCACTAGCAAAGTCAATAAATTCAGATATTTTAATACCTTGTGATGTTGCCGATTCAGAAAGTGTGGAAAATGTTTTCAAAACTCTTAGGGAAGAATGGGGTAAGATTGATTTTTTAGTTCATGGCATTGGTTTTTCAAATAAAGATGAGTTAAGAGGCAAATATTACAATACATCATCAGAAAATTTTAATCAAACAATGCATATTTCATGCTATTCATTTACTGAGGCTTGCAGATTAGCCGAACCTTTGATGAATGAAGGTGGTTCCATTTTAACTTTAACGTATTATGGCGCAGAACAAGTAATGCCACACTATAATGTTATGGGCGTTGCAAAAGCAGCTTTAGAAGCTAGTGTTAGATATCTAGCAGTCGATCTTGGTGAAAAAAATGTCAGGGTTAATGCAATAAGTGCCGGCCCAATTAAAACTTTAGCAGCTTCAGGCATAGGTGATTTTAGATTTATTTTAAAATGGAATGAATTAAATGCTCCACTAAAAAGAAATGTTAGTCAAAATGATGTTGGAAACTCTGCACTTTATCTATTAAGTGATTTAGGAAGTGCTGTAACTGGGGAAATTCAACATGTTGATTGTGGATATCACACTGTTGGAATGGTGGCTGTTGATGAAGCTGATAAAGTATCAGATTTGTTAAGTGAATTTAATAAGAAATAATCATGTCATCTAATTCAATTGGAAAAATATTCTCTTTTGCGACATGGGGAGAAAGTCATGGTAAGGCTATAGGCTGTGTTATTGATGGAGTACCATCAAATATTGAACTTAGTGAAGATGACATACAACCTTACCTTGATAAAAGAAAACCTGGTCAATCAAAATATACAACTCAAAGAAATGAAGATGATACAATAGAAATTTTATCTGGAGTTTTTGAAGGTAAAACAACTGGACATCCATTATCTCTCATAATTTTTAATAAAGATCAAAGATCAAAAGACTATTCTGAAATAAAAGATAAATTTAGACCTGGCCATGCAGATTATACTTATTGGAAAAAATATGGCATGAGAGATTACAGAGGTGGTGGAAGATCAAGTGCTAGAGAAACTGCTATGAGGGTTGCAGCAGGAGCTATTGCTAGAAAGGTTATTTCTAAAAAAATTGATAATGAAGTAAAAATTACTGGCGCACTTATTCAAATAGGCACATCAAAAATAAATTATAATAATTGGAATGAAAATTTTATATCAAAAAATGATTTTTTTTGTCCTGATGAATACATTGTTCATGAATGGAAAAATCTTATAGACAATGCTCGTAAAGATGGTTCTTCTTTGGGTGCAATAATAGAAGTAAGAGCTTCTGGTATACCTGCAGGTCTTGGTGAACCTGTATATGATAAATTAGACTCAGATATTGCTAAAGCGTTAATGACTATAAATGCAGTTAAAGGGGTAGAGATAGGTAATGGCTTTAATAGCGTAAATGAAAATGGCAAAACAAATGTAGATGAAATGATTATAAAAGATGGAAAACCAAGTTTTCTAAGTAATAATAATGGAGGAATTCTTGGCGGTATAAGTTCAGGGCAGGATATAATTACCCGTTTTGTAGTAAAGCCTACAAGCTCTATAACTTCTGAAAGAAAAACAATTGATATCAATTTAAAGGAAACTACAATTTCAACAAAAGGAAGGCATGATCCTTGTGTAGGTATAAGAGCCGTTCCAGTTGGTGAAGCTATGTTAGCAACTACTATTGCTGATCACTGTCTTCGCTATTTATAATACTTAGCAGTAAGTAGAAATTCTATATTACCCTTAGGGCCCTTGATAGGACTCTGAACAATATTAAGAACTTTACAATTACACTTATTTATAAACCAGGATCTGATTTCTTCACAAATACGATTATGAATTTGAATATCTTTAACTACACCTTTTTTAATTTCATTTTTTTTTGATTCAAATTGTGGTTTAATTAGCACAATAATAGTACTATTATTTTTTAATAAATGTAAATTTGGAAAAATAACTTTTTTTAAACTTATAAAACTAACATCGCATACTAATATTTCAATTAATTCATTAATAATGTCTTTAGTAAGATATCGAGCGTTTGTTTTTTCTATATTTAAAATTTTTTTATTTTTTTTTAGTTTTTCATGTAATTGATTTTTTCCAACATCAACCGCGTATACTTTTTTTGCGCCTTTTTTAATCAAAACATCAGTAAAGCCACCAGTGGAAGCACCAATATCAATACATATTTTATTTTTTACATTAATTTCATTTTCATTAAGAGCCTTAATTAATTTAAGAGCACCTCTTGAAACCCAATCAGGTTCAAGATTTTTAATCTCAATTAATGAGTCAGAATTAAATTTTAGACCACTTTTATTAATCATTTTGCCCTCAACATAAACTTGGCCTGCCATTATCATGGCTTGAGCTTTAGCTTTAGAATGCGCTAAATCTCTATTAAAAAGTAGTTGATCTAATCGAATTTTTTTTAAAATCAATTTTTTATATTTTTGTTATAAGAATGAAAATCTATAACATTATCTTCATAAACCTTCTTTATCTTACTTACTATTGAGAGCGCATCCATTCCCATTTCAGCATATTGATCCTCTGAAGATTGATGACTGATAAATTTATCTGGAAAAAAAATATTATGTACTTTTGATGAAGTAGTTTTCATTCTTTCGTTATGGATATAACTTAAAATACTTGAGCCAAATCCACCACTTGAACCCTCTTCTATAGTTACTAAATATTTATGATTGTCTAATAATTTATCAACTAAATCTTTATCAATTGGCTTAGCAAATCTAGCATCTGCTAAAGTAGGATAGATATTATTAGTTTTAAGAATCTTAATTGCATCCTGACAACTTTGCAATCTTGTACCTAGATTTAAAATTGCTATATCATTGCCTTCATCAAGAATAATACCCTTTCCTATCTCAATAGCTTCTAAATTATTGTCATCAATATCTAACTCACCCGTCCCTCTAGGATATCTAAAAGCTGAAGGCCTATCATTAATATATATAGATGTATTTATTATTCTTATTAATTCATTTTGGTTACTGGGTGCCATTAAAATAAAATTAGGCAATGTTGATAAATAAGCAATATCAAATGAACCTGCATGTGTTGGACCATCTGCCCCTACTTGACCTGCACGATCAATAGCAAATCTTACAGGGAGTTTTTGAAGTGCTACATCATGCACAATTTGATCATATGCTCGTTGAAGAAATGTTGAGTAAATTGCTACAAATGGTTTAAAGCCTTCAGTGGCAAGGCCAGCAGCCATAGTTACAGCATGTTGCTCAGCTATCCCAACATCAAATAACCTTTTTGGATGTTGCGCATTAAAAATATCTAAACCAGTTCCGCTCATCATAGCTGCAGTAATCGCGACTATTTTTTCATCATTTTCAGCAGCTTTCGTTAGTGTCTCGCCAAAAACTGAAGAATAAGTTTTTTTGTTTGAAAAATTTAATGACTGTCCTGTTTTTAAATCAAATTTGTTCACACCATGAAATTTATCTTCTGATTTTTCTGCTGGCTCATAACCTTTTCCTTTTTTAGTAATACAATGAAGAAAAATAGGTTTATCCACAGTAGAATTTTTGATATTATCTAAAACACTTACCAAAGTTTTTATATTATGTCCGTCTATTGGCCCTAAATAATAAAAACCTAATTCCTCAAATAATGTGCCTCCTGCAACTAAACCTTTTGAGAATTCTTCTGCTTTATATAGAGTTTTTGAAACGGAATTTGGAAATTTAGATGAAATTTTTTTTAACAAACTTCTAACATTTGTATATTGTTTAGAAGATAGTAGTTTAGTAAGATAATTACTCATTGCACCTACTGGTCTATCTATTGACATTTCATTATCATTTAAAATTACAATCAATTGTTTATTACTAGCACCGGCATTATTTAGAGCTTCGTAAGCCATCCCTGCACTTAACGCGCCATCTCCTATCACGCATATAATTTTTGCATCATCATTATTTAAATCTTTTGCAATTTTCATTCCTATACCAGCAGAAATTGAAGTAGAACTATGAGCTGTTCCAAATGGATCATATTCACTTTCACTTCTTTTTATAAATCCATATAACCCGTCTTTCTGTCTTAAGGTTTCGATTTTGTTTTTTCTTCCAGTAAGTATTTTATGAGGATAAGTTTGATGACCTACATCCCAAATTAGTCGATCTCTTGGTGTATTAAATACATAATGCAGAGCAATTGTAAGTTCTACAACACCCAGTCCTGCCCCTAAATGGCCTCCAGTTTTAGAAACTGTTTCAATAGTTTTTTTTCTTAATTCCTTTGATAAATCTTCAAGTTCATTAGTTTTTAATTTTCTTAAATCAGATGGAAAATTAATTTTATTTAAATACTTGTAAAACATAAGCTATAAGTCTTCTTTTAAAACTTTATTATCTTCAATCTTAATTTTTTTGATTTGCATTTCAATATCTTTTAGTTTTTGATCACAAACTTTCTTAATTTTCATTCCTTCTTCATAGAGTTTTACCGAGTCTTCTAAACCTATTTTACCTGATTCCAGCTTATCAACAATGATTTCAAGTTTTTTTAAATTAGACTCAAAGCTACTATCTTTTTCTTTACTCATGCTATCTACCTATTTTTGATATAATTTTATTTTTTTTTAAATTATACATAATTAAGTAAGACTGGTCATCATCTGATATCAAAACTAATACATTATTTTTATCTATTATTTCTATATCTTCAATTTTTGCATTTTTATTGAGATTTAAGGAATGGTTACTTATCTCATTAGTTGATAAAACTTGAGTGTTTGAAATTTTTGAATACAAGCCATATAACAAAAATACAAAACAAATTAAAATTAATACTGCCAATAAAATAACAATAAATTTTAGAAAATTATTACCCATGAATGAAACCTATAATCACAAAGTGTACATAAATAAAGAGCTAAGTTCAGTTAGACTAGATAAGATTTTAACAAAAAAACTTGAAAAATTTTCTCGTATGCAAATTAAAATGCTTATTAAAAGTGGAAATGTCAAATTAAATAAACTACCAATATTAGATCCGTCATATTTGGTAAGAGAAAATGATAAATTTGAAATTACAATTATAAAACCTAAAAATGTAAAATTTACAGGTGAAGATATAAAAATAAATATTATTTATGAAGATGATGACTTAATTGTTATCAATAAACAATCTGGTATTGTAACACATCCAGCGCCAGGCAATGAAACAGGCACATTAGTTCAAGCATTAATTAATCATGCTTCAGATAAATTAAGTGATATCAATGGAGTTAATAGACCTGGTATTGTGCACCGATTAGATAAAAATACGAGTGGAATAATGGTTATTGCAAAAAATAATTTTACACATATGAGTTTGGCAGATCAATTTAAGGTTCATTCAATTTCAAGAAAGTATCAAGCTATTACTTGGGGAACTCCTTCTGATCAAATAATAGAGGGTTATATAGATAGACATAAAATTAATAGAAAAAAAATGAGTTTAAATACTAATAAAAAAGGTAAGTTTTCAAAAACAGAAATAAAATTATTAAAATCTTTTCAAAATTCTTCACTAATTGAATGTTCACTTCATACTGGAAGAACTCATCAAATAAGATTACATCTTACATCGATTAATACACCTATAGTTGGAGATGCTATTTATGGAAAAAGTAAAATAAATAAATATGGATTAGATAAAGGGAATTTTAACAAGTTTTTAATTTTAAAGAATTTTCAAAGGCAAGCTCTTCATGCAACTCATTTAGGTTTTTTTCACCCTACTTTAAAAAAAAATATGGAATTTAACTCAAAATTACCAGAAGATATGTGTAATTTATTGAATTTATTATTAAAATATTAATTTAAATTTTAAATATGTTATAGGATCAAAATGCAATTACCAATTTTATCTTCAGAAGGCAACTTGGCTGTTTATTTACAGGAAATTAAGAAGTTTCCCATTCTCACTGCGGAAGAAGAATATATGCTAGCAAAAAGATTCAAGGAGCATGGTGATACAAAAGCTGCACATAAGCTTGTAACAAGTCATCTACGTTTAGTAGCTAAAATTGCTATGGGTTATCGTGGCTATGGTTTACCAGTAACTGATCTTATTTCAGAGGGAAATGTTGGCATAATGCAAGCAGTAAAAAAATTTGATCCCGAAAGAGGATTTAGACTTGCAACTTATGCCATGTGGTGGATAAGAGCTCAGATTCAGGAATATGTGCTACATAGCTGGTCTTTAGTAAAAATTGGCACAACCGCTGCTCAAAAAAAATTATTTTTTAACTTAAGAAAACTTAAAAACCAACTTAATTCAATTGACTCTGGAAATTTATCACCTGAGAATGCAAGGGAGATTGCGTCGCGATTAAATGTCAAAGAAGGTGAAGTTTTGGATATGAATAATAGATTATTTTCTGGTGATCAATCATTGAATGTTCAAGTTGGAGATGAAGGTGATACAGAATGGCAAGATATGTTGATAGACACCAATGAAAATCAAGAAAATTTATTAGCAGATGCTAACGAGCTCAGTTATAGAAAAAAAATTTTTAAAAGTGCACTTGAAATACTAAATCAAAGAGAAAGAGAAATTATAAAGTTGAGAAAATTAAAAAACAAACCTGTTAAACTCGAAGAATTAAGTAAAAAATATAATATAAGCCGAGAAAGAGTGAGACAAATAGAAGAAAAAGCTCTCGAAAAACTTCAAAAACAAGTTTCTTTAATTACTTAATAAATTTTCTCTATCAATAGTATGCGCCCTATCTGGTCCAGTAGATATTATTGATATATTTTTTTCAATTTTTGACTCTAAAAAAGTTATGTAATTTTTTGCTTTATTTGGAAGATCATTCCAACTAGTTACACCAAAAGTTGATGTTTGCCATCCCGGCAAAGTTTCATAAATCGGAACTAGATTTCTTTGTATGTTTTCATCAAAAGGTAAGTAATCATATTTAACCTGTGAATATTTATATCCAACACAAACTTTTATTTGTTTAAGCTCATCTAAAACATCAAGCTTTGTCAAAACAATATCTGTTATTCCACTTATAGCTATTGACTGAGCAACTAAAACACAATCAAACCATCCACATCGTCTTTTTCTTTTAGTAACAGTTCCAAACTCTTGACCTTTTTCAACAAAATGATCACCTATTTCACCATTTAATTCTGTTGCAAAAGGTCCTGATCCCACCCTAGTGGTATAAGCTTTTGTTATACCTAAAACATTATGATTTTCTTTTATTCCAAAACCAGTTCCTGAAAATATTTGCCCAGAAGAAGTATTTGAAGAAGTTACATAAGGATATGTTCCAAAATCTATATCTAATAAAGATCCTTGAGCTCCCTCAAATAAAATAAATTCGTTTTTTTTACCTGCATCATTAATTATTTTCCAAACTGGAGAGCTATATGTTAAAATTTGTTTAGATAATTTTACTAAATCATTAAAATCTTCCTCAAAATTTAAAAACTTGTTAAACTTTTCTAATCTTGGAAAATGGAAATCATATAAATTATTAATTTTTAATTTAAGATTTTCTTGATCAGTAAGATCACATAATCTTATAGCCCTTCTTCCTACTTTATCTTCATATGCAGGCCCTATGCCTTTCTTAGTTGTACCTATTAATTTGCTTCCTCTGAATTCTTCATTAATTTCATCTATCAATTTATGTATTGGCAAGATCAAGCATACATTTTCTGCTATAAGTAAATTATTTTTATTTATAATTATATTTTGATTTCTTAAATTTGAAATTTCATTAATCAATGCCCATGGATCTAATACAACTCCATTACCAATTATGCATTTTTTATTTCTTATTATACCAGATGGTAATAAATTTAATTTATAAGTATTTTTACCAACTTTTATAGTATGACCTGCATTATTGCCTCCCTGAAATCTAACTACCATATCAGCTTTTGAAGATAACCAATCTACTATTTTGCCTTTGCCTTCATCTCCCCACTGAGTTCCTAAAATTGTATAAAAAGTCATATTTTTATTATCTTATTATTTTTATATATATGTGTACATAGATGCTTCTTTGCATACAAAACTATATTTGAAATATCGCCAAAAAAAGAAAGTATAATATAATTATTTTTAATTAAATTTTTTTTGATTTTATCTTTAGTATCAATTGGTATTAATATTTTTTTCGAATTATTCTCAAATGAAGATGCTCTTAGAACTGTGTCCATAAAACAAGTAAAACCAATTGCTGATTCTGCCTTAAGTTTATTTTTAATTTTATATCTTCCTCCACTAGCAATTTCTCCTCGAACATTCTTTGCAAAAAAAGTAAATTTTATTCCATCATGATAATTTGTATTATCAATTTCAGTAAAATCTAAAACAATTTGATCATCTTTTTTAAAATTTATCGATTCAGCAATTTGTTTAATATTCTGTATTTCTTTTTTTGCTAAATTTGAAACAGATAAACTATTAATTTTTTTTGTTAAATAATTAAAGTTTCCACTTAAACTATATAAATTTTTTAAAAACAACTTATATTTCTTATCTTGAATTAAAGCTAATGAATTTTTCTCATCTTTTTGCTTAATGAAAGCTTTAAGTTTTTTTAGAGTGGTTAGATTTTTAATTTTAGAAAATATTTCTTCTAAAAAAACTTTAGAAGTAATTTCTAAACTTATATTTTTAATTCCTATTTCTTTTAAAGATCTATATGCTAAGCTTATTACCTCAATATCAGCATATATAGAATCAGAACCAATTATCTCTGCTCCTACTTGCAAAAATTGCCTTTCAGGTCGAAGTATACTTCCTTTTTTTCTAATAACTTCTCCATAATAACAAAGTTTAATTGGTCTAATTTTATTTTTAAATCGTGATGATGTAATCCTAATAATTTGAGGTGTAATATCGTCTCTTACAAATAGTTTTTTTTCTTTCTTTTTTGACTCTATTAAAAAACAATTTGGGTTACTGGTTTTATAAAATTCTAAAAAAGGAGTTTTAATTAGATCAAATCCATTAGATATAAATATTTCAATTATTTTATTTTTATATTCATGTTCAACATTTGTATTATAATCCACATGATCCTTGAAACCTTCAGGTATTAATGACTTATTAATCAAGGTTTTTCCTAATCTCATTTTCTAATTTTTTTGCATGTTCTTGAATAGTTTTCAATTCTTTACCTTCAACTAATATCCTTATCAATGGTTCAGTACCAGATAATCTAATAAGACATCTTATATTTTTATCTTTTGTTTTATATTTGTTTAAATTTTTAATGAAATTTTCTGTTTTTTTTGAAATTGTTTTATATTGTAAGTTAATTTTTATTTGAGGGTAATTTTTATATAAATTAAATATTGAACTAACAGGTTTTTTAATTATCGATATTATTTCTGTTACTTTAAGTGCAGCTAGGATACCATCTCCAGTTTTAGAAAAATTAGAAAGAATTATGTGTCCTGATTGCTCTCCACCAAGAGGAGAATTATATTTTTGCATTTCTTGAATAACATTTATATCACCAACTGAAGATCTTTTAAGTTTAATATTCAATTCTTTAGAAAGAAATTTTTCTAAACCTAAATTTGACATAACAGTTGTTATCACTGGAAATTTAGAAACATTTTTTTTTGTTTTTATTAAGTATTTTGCAAAAAGTGCTATTATTTTATCTCCATCAATTTCATTGCCTTTTTCATCTACAATGATCAATCTGTCACCATCTCCATCAAAGGCAAAACCTATATCTGCACTCTCTTCAATTACTTTATTTGCCAATTGAGATACATTTACAGCACCACAATTTTTATTAATATTTTTTCCATTAGGATTATTATTTATAGCAATTACATCATGTCCAAGTTCCCAAAAAATATTAGGGGCTATTTCATATGTTGCGCCATTTCCACAATCTAAAACAATCCTAAGTTTTATATTTTTTATATTTTTATCTAATGTACTTTTTAAAAATTCTGAATATCTTCCAGAAGCATCCTGTAATCTAAGTGCTTTTCCAGTATTAAACTTGCTATTAAAAATTTTTGAATAACTATTATTGTTTAAAATAATTTTTTCAATTTGTTTTTCTAAATTTGAACTTATTTTATAACCATCTGATTTAAAAAATTTTAAACCGTTGTATTCATATGTATTGTGTGAAGCAGTAATCATTACTCCTATATCAGCCCTCAAGGTTCTCATAAGGTGAGGAACAGCTGGCGTAGGTAAAGGGCCAACAAGAATAGCCTCCATCCCCATCGAAATAAAACCTGCTGTTATTAATGGCTCATAAAGATATCCTGATAATCTGGTATCTTTACAAATAACTACTCTTGATCCAGTCTTTTTTTTTGATTTTAAAAGATAGCCAACAGTTTTGGATATTTTAAGTGTAGTTTCAGGTGTTAGAGGTTCCTGGTTAACTAAACATCTAATTCCATCAGTTCCAAAGATTTTACCCATAACCCCCTTTTATTGAATATATCAGGAAAATAAAGAGGTATGATTTATTTAATTTACTTGAGGAGCTGTTGTTCCGCCTGTTTTTGGAACTGAGGTTTTTGGAGTTGGTGATGGTGATGGACTATCATCAAAATCATCTCTTGAAGGCTTAATACCTTTAATTAAATCTTTTATTTCATCACCTGATAATGTTTCATATTCTAGTAAACCCTTGGCAACAATATGCAATTGTTCAATATTGTCTTGAAGTATTTTTCTGCATTTTTTATCAGCTTCTTCGGCTAAAAATCTTACTTCATCATCTATGAGTTTAGCAGTTGAGTCTGATAAGTTTTTGGATTGAGCAACAGAGTGTCCCAGGAAAACTTCCTCGCTGTCGTTATTATATCTCAAATTACCAAGTTTATCACTCATGCCCCATTCTGTAATCATTTTTTTTGACAAGTTAGTAACCATTTGAATATCACTCGCAGCGCCATTAGTAATTTTGTCTTTACCAAAAATTAATTCCTCTGCTATTCTTCCACCAGTTGCAATAACTAGGTGAGCTTTCATTTGGTCTACTCTCATTGAAAGTTGATCCCTCTCAGGCAATCTCATTACCATTCCAAGGGCCCTACCTCTTGGTATTATTGTAGCTTTGTGTATTGGGTCAGATGCTGGGGAATGAAGAGTGGCAACAGCATGCCCTGCCTCATGATATGCAGTAAGTTTTTTTTCATCCTCTGACATAACCATGGATCTTCTTTCAGAACCCATCATCACTTTATCTTTTGCATTTTCAAAGTCCTCTATAGTAACCATTCTTTTATTTTTTCTTGCAGCTAAGAGTGCTGCTTCATTCACCAAGTTAGCTAAATCAGCACCTGAAAATCCTGGCGTTCCTCTTGCAATTATTTTCGAATTAAACTTAGGAGAGACTTTGATTTTTTTTATGTGAACTTTCAATATTTTGTCTCTTCCAATTATATCTGGATTTGAAACAGTTATCTGTCTATCGAATCTTCCAGGTCGTAATAAAGCTGGATCAAGGACATCTGGTCTATTTGTAGCAGCTACGATAATTACACCAGCATTAGCTTCAAAACCATCCATCTCAACAAGTAGTTGATTAAGTGTCTGCTCTCTCTCATCATTACCACCACCCAGACCTGCTCCTCTATGCCTACCTACAGCGTCTATTTCATCAATAAAAATAATGCATGGGGCATTTTTTTTGCCTTGTTCAAACATATCTCTTACTCTACTTGCACCAACCCCAACAAACATTTCAACAAAATCTGAACCAGAGATAGAAAAAAACGGGACATTCGCTTCTCCTGCGATTGCTCTTGCTAAAAGAGTTTTACCAGTACCTGGAGGTCCAACCAATAGCGCACCAGTTGGAATTTTGCCGCCTAATCTAGAAAACTTTTTTGGATCTTTTAAAAACTCCACAACTTCTTCAAGCTCTTGTTTTGCTTCATCTATGCCAGCAACATCATCAAAAGTAACTTTTCCTACTGCCTCATTTAAAAGTTTTGCTTTTGATTTTCCAAAACCCATAGCCTTACCTCCGCCAGACTGCATTTGCCTCATGAAGAAAATCCAAACTCCTATTAATAAAAGCATTGGGAACCAAGAAAGAAGAACACTTAGAATTGGATGCATGGACCTTTCAGAAGGCTCAGCAATAATCTTAACACCTGACTCACTAAGTTTATTTACTAACTCAGGGTAATTAGGAGAGTATGTGTTAAATGATCTACCGTCATCAAAAAAACCTGAGACATTGTTTCCAACTATTTTTACCTCTGAAATGTTGCCATTATCAGCAGCAATAAGAAAATCTGAAAAGGATATTTCTGCTGTATTGGTTCTAGTTGAACTATTTTGAAATAAGTTAAATAACGCTATTAAAAGCAAACCTATGACAATCCATAAAATGATGTTTTTACTAAAATTTTTCATCAACTTACTACATAGGAATTAAAACAAAAAACACAATAGTTTTTGTTTTATTTTTGAGAAAAAATAAGGAAATTTGATTTTTTTATAATGTTTATACCTCTTAAATTGAAACTTTTAAAAGTTGTTTTTTTAAAATTATATATAAATTGCTTAATTTTGGATGTTTTGGTTTTGCCTTTGTCAGTCGAAAAAAATTTCAAGATTATCAAAATATGCTTTTCTATGATTAATTCGTCAAGCAGTATCATTTTATCTAGCGATATTTTAACCATATTTGATCTAACATCTATAATAGATTTGTGAAACAACTCCCATATCATTGTCCTATAATTTGGTATTTTTTTTTGAATGTCTAAAAAATCACTTTTTACAATTTTTTTGTAATAGTCATCTTCTAAAAAATTTCTTACTTTCACTCTTGTAAAATGTAAATTTTTATTTGATGGATCATTAATGAATTTTAATTTATGTTTCTTATTAAAATTAATAATAGTGTTTTTATTTATGTTGATAAATGGTCTTATTATTTGAATATTATTTAGTGTAGAGACTTTATTCATTGATCCTAAACCTTCTAAGTTACTACCATTAATTTTTCGAATTAAATAAGTTTCTAGATTATCATCAAAATGATGACCAAGAAATAAATGTAGAATATTTTTTCTTTTACAAAAATTTAATAGTCCCTCAAATCTGTTGTCTCTGGCATTAGACATATTTTTTTTTACTTTTATATTTTTTTTTGCATTAATTACGAATGTTTCAATATTTAAACTCTCAAGAATTTTCTTAACTTGGTTAGACTCTCTAGCAGAATCTAATCTTATACGATGATTGAATACCAAAGCGGATATTTTGCCTTTTTTTGAATTTACCCATTTATTTAATATATAAACAAGTGCTAAACTATCTGGACCACCTGAAACTCCAACTGCTATATGTGGATTATTTTCAAAATGTGGAATATCCTTAAAAAAGGAAAGGAAAATCTTATCATTAAGATGCATTAATCTTGTATTTCACAATTTAAATCTTTTTTAATTTTTTCTGGATCTTTAGTAAATTTATTTTCTTCATGATTTTTATTTAATAACTCTAAAGTTTTGCATGCCTCTGGATATTTATTCATAGCCTTTAGTGATTTTGCTAATTCATAGTACATTTCAGCTGACTTTATACTCTTTGGAAACTTTTGCACGCCTTCACCAAAAATAATGGCTGCTTTTCTATAATTTGATTCAAAGAGATAAATTTTGCCTAACCAAAAATGCGCTGAACCAGAAAGTTGATTATCAGGAAATTTCAATAAAAAATCTTCAAGTATTTTTTTTGAATTATTATAATTTTTTTTCATCATTTGGTTTAGAGCATATTGTAATTGTTCTTCTGGACTAAGATTGATAACTTCGTTTTTTTGCAAAGAATTTTCTTCATCAATTTTTGATTTTTTACTTTCCGTATAATTTGAATTTTCATTAATATTATCTGAGATAACTATTGTACCTAATGTATTTTCTTTATTATTTTGAGACTGTGCAGGTTTATCATCAATATTAGAGATATTATTATTTGTTTTTAAATCATCCTTAATTAATTGAATTTTTGATAACTCAGTCTCGATGTTGTTCATATTATTTGAAATATCATCTAGCTTAAATAATATTTCCTCATACTGCAAAGTCAAATTTTTAATATCTTTTTCCAAATCGTAGATTCTAATGTCTATTGATGCAAATCTCTCAATATCATTTTCTTTTTCATCTAAATTCAAATCTTCATTATTAAATGACCTATTAAATACTGCTTTGTTCAAGTCCCTTACCTCTTCCATTAAACGATCCAATTGTTGTTTAACTGTTAAAGAGTCTTCTGAATTAACTTTATAGCTATTGAATAAGAATAAACAAAAAATAACAAATATTGATAAAATTTTCATATTATGGAGAATAATATTTATTGAGACAAAAATAAGGCGCTATTTAATTACAGCGCCTTTAAAAGAAAAATTTTTAGTTAACTATTGTAACGGATCTTCTATTCTGTGCCCAAGCACCGTCATTTGATCCAACAACAGCCGGTCTCTCCTTACCATAAGATATTGTTGAAACTCTATCAGATGATATTCCAAGGCTTATCAAGTAATTTTTGACAGATTGAGCTCTTTTTTCGCCTAAAGCGAGGTTGTACTCCCTCGTTCCTCTTTCATCACAATGTCCTTCAATGATTACTGAAACATCAGAATATTGTTTTAACCAAGCTACTTGGTCTTGAAGAAGTTCTTGAGCATCAGAGTCTAATTCTGAACTGTCATAACCAAAGAAAACTCTGTCGCCAACATTAACTATCAAATCTTCTTGAGAACCTGGTTGAATTGAAGCTGATTCAGGGCTAGATTCAGTTATTGTACCTTCTTCATTAGAAGAAACATCTGAAGATGTTGAACTTGAACCTGATCCTGATGAGTCTGCAGTATCTTTTGGGGTAGTTGAACAGGCTGCTAAAAAAAATACTAAAAGTGCGCCTGTAAATAATTTTATAATCATATAAAATATCTCCCGATGTGTAATATCTTTATAAACCTAGGCATTAATTATCATTTTTTTTAGTAATTCATATATTTTTTTTTAAAAATTATTAAATTATTGCATTTTTAATGCATTAATGGTGACCAGGCTGGATCTGAAGCTCCAAGAGGAGTTATTATTTTTCGCTCATTATAACCAGTTAAATCAATTGAATACAAACTGGAGTCACCCCCACTTCCATCTGAAGAAGAGCGTTCTTCCTTAAAATACATCAAATATCTTCCATTAGGTGACCACGTAGGGCCCTCAACATGAAATGATTTTGCTATCATTCTTTCATTTGAGCCATTTATTTCCATAACACCTATGTAAAATTGACCACCCTCTTGTTTGGTAAATGCTATCATATCTCCCCTTGGAGACCAAACTGGGGTGTAATAACTTCCAGCTTCGCGGCTTATTCGCCTTAGGTTTTCACCATTTGCTTCAATTATGTATAAATGCCTTCTACCTGTCCTATCAGAATTAAAAACTATCTTTTTACCATCTGGAGAAAAACTTCCAGAAACATCGATGGAAGAGTTGTTAGTAATTCTTTTTGTTGCTCTAGTTTGTAAATCTAAAATATATATTTCTGAGTTGCCAACATCGGGATCTGAATAGGACATTACAATTTTAGTTCCATCAGGAGAAAAACGAGGTGCAAAAGTCATTCCGGGAAATTCTCCAACAATTTCTTGCTGACCTGTCTCAATATCAAAAATAAATACTCTAGGACTATTCGCTTTTACATAAGACATGTAAGTAATTTTTTGAGAATTTGGTGAAAATCTTGGTGTTAGCACAAGATAAGATCCATCTGTTAAAAAACGATGATTAGCTTGATCTTGATCCATAATGGCTAATCTTTTTTGTCTATTATCTTTAGGTCCGGTTTCTGCAACGTAAACTATTCTAGTATCAAAAAAACCTCCCTCACCTGTTATTCTTTGAAAAATTGCATCAGATATTATATGCGCAACTCTTCTCCAATTATTTTTCGATGTTTCATACTTTTTTCCAACAATTTGCTTTTGAGCAAAAACATCAAATAATCTAAACTCTATAGATATTTTATTATCTTTAGTTTCGATTTTTCCTGAAACAAGATGTTGAGCTTTTAAAACTTTCCAATCTTCAAATCTTGGTTGATTGGAAAGAGACTCATTTGATTGTATAAAAGCTTTTTTATCTATTGCTATAAATAAACCTGATCTCTCTAGATTATCTGCTATAACCGATGAAATATTTTCTCCTAGCTTTTCAAGAGATGTATCAATTGTATAGAGGTTAGTTATAGCTATAGGTGTCGGCTTTACAGTGCCTTGCGAAAGAGTTAACTCTAAGCTATGAGCAGATTTTAAAAATATAAAGCAAGAGTATATTAATATTAAAAAAAATTTCATTTTAAATAATTAGTTTTTTATCCAACTGTAATCAATTGTTATTTTTAGATCTTTCCATGATTCATATTTATTTAAGGGTAATTTTAACTTCGAGCACAAAGGATTGTATAATGTTGCCAATGCACTCTCAGTAATTGCCTCATAATAAGGGTTACTTTTACTTATATTTGTGTCAATAATTTGAACAGTATCTTTTCTTACATTAGCATCTCTATCAATTTTAGCTCTAATTTTTACCATTTCATCGCCCACAATCTGAGTACCAGCCCTTGGATTAAAACAACTTCTTAGCTGTTGCAATACTAAATCCATTTCAGAAATTGAAATTTCAGCATTTTCAGCCTCTTTATTTGTTTCTTCGTTATTTTCTAAAATATCTTCTTCAAAATCTTCTACTTCTTCATAGACATTTGATATCTCTTCATTTCTTAAATCTTTGAGAACACTAGCAATATTAAAATCTGGCTTAGGTTTTTCAATTGGCTTTTGCTTATCTTTTATTTTCTTTTCAATTTTTTTTTCAATTAGAGGTTTTGGTTTATTTTGAATATTAAGGTCGCTATTAACTTCTTTTTTTTCTATTTTTTTTGGCTTTAACTTTGGTTTAATTTTATCAATTTTTATTGACTCATAACTATCAATTATATCTCTATCCTCAGTTTGAGTTTTAATTATTTTTTTTTCGCTTAAAGTTATTTTTTTTTCCTGAATGTTTGAAGGTACAATATCGTTATTAGGTACAATATCGTTATTATAAGTATTTTCATTATTAATTATTTTTTTCTTTGGCTTTTCCTGCAAATCTATTTTTTGAATTTCAGTATTTTCTGATGAATTGAATTTTTTTTGTTTAATTTTTTTTGTTTCTTTTTTATCAATTTCAAGGTTTTTTTCCTTAGGCGCTAATGACGTAACATCAGTTACATTTAATATTTCAATAGGAATTATTTGAGGTACATTAATTTTTTTTGGTTTAAATAAATCAGGTAAACCAACTGCAAATAATACAATTGATAAATGCAAAAGAAGAGAAAAATAGATCCCTAAATGTGATGGTTTAGAATTATCCAAATAATTAAAAGCTTTTAAATAAATAGTATGCATTAAAACTTAATTATTTGTTGGGTTTTCAGTCAAAAGCGCAACTTTAATATATCCAGCAGAATTAACTAATGACATAATTTCCATTATTCTTCCATAAGCAACCACTCTATCCCCTCTGACATATATTCTGGTTTCTTTATTTAGATCAGTGATTGCGTTTAGTCTTGGAATCAAATTTTCTAATTCAACTTCTGATTCGCCTAAGTAAACCTCTCCTAGTGTTACAGTTATCTCTAAAGGATCCTTTTGATCAGTTAATGCAGATCCTTTAACTTTAGGTAAGTCAACTGGAACTCCTACAGTTAAAAGAGGTGCTGTAACCATAAATACAATAAGTAATACTAACATTACATCAACAAATGGAGTTACATTAATTTCACTCATTTGAGAGTATCTTTTACGTTTTCTGCTGGAATTATTATTTAAATTAATCAAACTATTTTTTCTCTAATTGTCTAAAAAAAATTGTCGTAAATTCATCCATAAAAGTTTCCAATGAAATAAAATATTTTGAGAGATCGCTTGAGATTTTATTATAAGCAACTACCGCTGGAATTGCCACAAATAGGCCAAGGGCAGTAGCAAACAATGCCTCTGCGATTCCCGGAGCAACAACTGATAAATTAGTATTTTGAGCCACTGCAATTGATTTAAAACTATTCATTATTCCCCAAACTGTCCCAAATAAACCAATAAATGGAGCAGTTGAACCTGAGGTAGCAAGAAATGTTAAGTTTTTCTCGACTATTTCACTTTCTTTATTGAAAGTAACAATCATAGATCTTTGCATTCTATCTTTTAATGAGTCAGTATTTGAGTTGCCTTCAATTGAATAATTAGATTTACTTTTTTTCCACTCAGAAATAGCTGCACAAAATATTTTTGATTTTGGATCTAGCTTATTAAAACTCAAAGTTTCATATAAATCTTCAAATGAATTACCTGACCAAAATATCTCTTCAAATTCTTTTTCCATCTGCTTTAATTGTCTTAATCTTAATAGTTTGGAGACAATAATACTCCAGGAATATAATGAGGCTAATATTAAAATTATTATTACTGATTTCACAACAAGATCAGCACTCATAAAAAGTGCAAACATTGAAAAATCAATATTTTCAGATGATAAATTGTTTACTGTACTAACTTCTTCCATTACTCACTATCCTTAATTTTTTTTAAATCATCACTATGGACCATTATCCAAAAACCTGGTCTATTTTTTTCACATAATGCGATAACAGGTGTCTTGCCCTCATCTTTTGCAAGTTTAGCAGTATCATCCCAAAGAGAAACTGCAGTATGCTTTGCTCTTAACTTACATTCAATGAAAAGATTATCATGTATTACATCTGCACGAGTAACTTTTCCGTTACCCCCACTCAAAGGAGTCCTTTTACCATTAAAATAATTTGCTACATCTCTCTCTCTTTTTTTCCAAGCTTTATCAGGCATTTATAGTCCTTTCTCTATGCTGTTAAAGATGATAAAACTTCATCATTAACATCAAAATTTGATGATACAACTTGTACATCCTCATTTTCTTCTAGCACATTAAGTAATTTAAATAATACTTCTGCTTTTTCTTGTGAAATATTGATGTCAGTATCACTTTTCCAAATTAATCCTGTAAAATTTGTTGGCCCAAATTTTTCAATTATTTTTTGATTAAGTATGTGAAGGTTGCTTTGATCACAATAAATATTATATTCATCTTGATTAAGTTCATAGTCTTCTGAACCATTTTCAATTATAAAATCAAAGAGTTCTTCCTCCTCAATATTATTTTTATCTATTGTAATACTACCTAACCTTCTAAAACCAAAACTAACACTTCCTGTTTCACCAAGATTTCCTCCATATTTATTAAAGGTAGATCTTATCTCAGCAGCAGTTCTATTCTTATTATTTGTTAATGCTTCAACAATTATTGCTACACCTTCAGGTCCATAACCTTCGTATCTTACTTCTTCATAATTACTATCGGGATCATTTCCTTCTCCCTTTTTAATTGCTCTTTCAATATTATCTTTTGGCATATTTAATGATTTGGCAGAGACTATAGCAGATCTTAGTCTAATATTTTTTTCAGGATCAGGCCCGCCCTCTTTAACTGCAACTGAGATTTCTCTTCCTAATCGCGAAAAAATTTTAGCACGCTTTTTATCTTGCGCACCTTTACGATGCATAATATTTTTAAATTTGGAATGACCTGCCATAATTCTCTATAAATATATTATTCGTAGTCAGTAAAGTAATTTAAATAAAAGAATATTATGGCCAATATATGTAATTTCTTAAATTTGAAAAGGCTCGATTTTCAATGAAAGACCAGTAGCATCATCAGTTTCAATAAAAGTACCACATATCGTCACTTTTCCTGTAGCTGGGAAAAATCTAACATTTGATCTATAGCCTTTAACAAAACTATGAATTGGTGCGTCTTTTTCCATTCCAATAACAGAATTGTAATCACCAGTCATTCCTACATCGCTTTGATATGCAGTCCCTCCTTCTAGTATTTTTGCATCTGCGGTGGGAATATGTGTGTGTGTTCCGAGAATTGCTGAGACCTTTCCATCAAAATAATGACCAAATGCAGTTTTTTCTGATGTTGCCTCACCATGCATATCGATAAGGATAGCTTTACAAGTTAATCCAAGTTTTTCTTTTTTTAAAAAATTTTTTGTGACGCTAAATGGATCATCTAAAGAAAGTCCCATAAACAATCTTAACATTACTTGTAATACTATAATTCTTCTGTCGTCATAAAGTTGAATCTCATAATATCCTCTTCCGGGCACACCATCTGGGTAGTTTAATGCCCTAATAATTTTCGGACACTCTTCAATGTATGATAACATTTCTTTTTGATCCCAAGCATGATTACCCAAAGTTATAGCATCTACGCCAGCATCTAAAAGTTGAACAGAAATTTTTTTTGTTAATCCAAAACCAGAAGCTGCATTCTCTGCATTTACTATTATGGCATCTGGGTTATACCTGTTTTTGATTTCAGATATATTGCTAATGAATACTTCTCTTGCTTCTTTTCCGACAATATCTCCAACAAATATTATTTTCATTAAAATGCATATAATTGTTTTTCAGTTAAAACAAAATCTAATTTATAATCATATTTTTCTCTAGGAATTATAGTTTCTTTTTGGTCATCAAAAGCAAAACCAACAGTATAAAATTTTAGATCTAATTTTTTAAATTTTGCAAAGGTTCTATCGTAAAATCCTCCACCATAACCTATCCTATAGCCATTTAAATCAAAACCCAAACAAGGTACAAATAATAACTGGGGTTGAATTTCTTCATTATCACTCTTTGGTTCAGGTATTTTAAATTTACCAATTTGAAAACTTTCTTTCATATTTACTTTTTTAAAAAATAATTCTTTTGAGTTATTTTTAATAACTGGGAAAGATAGTGTTTTTTTTTGTTGAATTATGCTTATATTTAGTTGAGAAGTGGAAATTTCTGAACGAATTGAATGGAAACTTGCTACATTTTGAATTTCATTAAAATTTATGTAAGATTTCAATTTATAAAAATAATCAATATTAAACTCAATTAAGCAATTTTTTTTAATTTTTTCTCTTTTCTGAGTCAAAACTTTTCTTAAATTTTTTTTTTGAAAAAAAATATTATTCATGTTTTTTTTGTTAAAAAATTGTTTTTTATCTCGATTAATTCATCATACAAATTATCTAATAACTTTTCTGTTTTATAAATTTCATCATTTTTTATTTTCAATTCTGATTTAATTTTTTCAAAATTTTCTTTATTCAAATCAATTTCATTATTTTTATCTTCTATTTCCTTTCTCAATAATTTATTTTTTTTTTCAAAAGTACTTACATCATTTTTTATTTTTTCTAAGCTAAGTAATGAGTCCTGAAGCTCTAAACTAATAAGAGTAATAATTTTGTTATCACTAACCTTACCGTGTAAAATAGAAAATTTATTCCAGTTTTTGTTTAAGCTTTCAACTGCTTGAAGAAATCTTTCTTTTTCATTATCTTGATATGATAATTTAATCTTTTTGTTAAAAATTGTTATCTCAAGATCTGGCATTTTCATCTTCAAGAATTTCTTCTAGCTCATTTATGTTCTCAACAATTCCTTCTTTTAACTTTAATATCTCATTATTTAATTCTCTTACCCTGACTTTGGAGTCACTATCTATGTTTGAATTTTCAGAAATATTTTTTATTTCCTGAATGGTTTTTTTGATATGAGATATTTTTTCATTTATTTTCATATTTTTTTTTATAATTCGATTATTTTAAAATGTCACTTTATTGCAAATAAATATTAGTGTAAAAGGTATCAAATACCGAGGAATTTTGGAAACTAGCAATATAAACACACAAAAAGTATCTCAATTGGCTAATTGTATACGTTTTTTATCAATTGAAGCTGTTCAAAAAGCAAACTCTGGTCATCCAGGTATGCCAATGGGAATGGCTGATATAGCAACAGTTCTGTATCAAAATCATCTTAAATTTGATCCCTCAGATCCAAAATGGATAGATAGAGACAGATTCGTGTTGTCAAACGGTCATGGTTCAATGTTACTATATTCGTGCTTATACCTTACAGGATATAAAGATATAAGCCTAGACGATCTAAAAAATTTTAGGCAAATTGGATCTCCTACAGCTGGCCATCCTGAATTTGGTGAATTAGATGGAATAGAAACTACCACTGGACCCCTATCTCAAGGACTTTCAAATGCAGTTGGATTTGCGATAGCAGAAAGAAAATTATCTTCCATGTTAGGTCAGGATACTATTGACCATCATACATATGTATTTGCAGGAGATGGGTGTTTAATGGAAGGTTTGAGTCATGAGGCTTGTAGTTTAGCAGGCCACTTGAAATTAAATAAATTAATTGTTTTTTTTGATGATAATTCAATTTCAATAGATGGACCTCTTTCATTAAGCAGTAGTGATAATATGGTTACTCGTTTTAGATCATATAATTGGAATGTTTTAGATATAGATGGTCATAATCATAATGAAATTGATAAAGCAATTTTTGAAGCAAAGAATTCGGATAAACCTACTATAATTTGTTGTAAAACTAAAATTGGTTTTGGTTCACCAAACAAAGAAGGTAAATCATCATCACATGGTTCTCCTCTTGGAAAAGAAGAGATAGAATTAACTAAAAAACAATTAAATTGGGTAAATGAACCTTTCTCAATACCCGAAGATCTTCTAGCTACTTGGAGAAGTTTTGGTCTAAGAAATTCTAAAATCAAAGAAACTTGGGTAAATAAAAATAAAAAATTTTTAAGTTCTAACCAATATCAAAATTTATATGAATCAAATTTAGATAAGGAATTAAAAGAGCAAATTATTAATTTTAAAAAATCATTTGAAAAAGATGAATCAAGTTATGCTACAAGAAAAGCAAGTGAAAAATCACTAGAATTTTTTAATAATCATATTCAAAATTTTATTGGAGGATCAGCAGACCTTACAGGATCAAATAATACTAAAACAAATAAAATGAATGTTTTTAATTCGGAAAATTATGTTGGTAGCTATATCTATTACGGCATAAGGGAACACGGTATGGCAGGTATAATGAATGGATTGGCACTTCATGGTGGAATTAGAGCTTATGGAGGAACTTTTTTAGTTTTTTCAGACTATTGCAGACCATCAATAAGGCTATCAGCATTAATGAATTTGCCAGTAATTTATGTGATGACACATGACTCAATTGGTTTAGGCGAAGACGGTCCAACACACCAGCCTGTTGAGCATTTGGCAGCACTAAGATCAATTCCTAACTTAAATGTAATAAGGCCAAGTGATATAATTGAAACAATAGAAGCATGGGAAATTGCTCTAGAATCCAAAGGACCAACTGTTTTGGCATTAACCAGACAAAATTTACCTACTTATAAAAGAGAATCTTATAGAGAAAACTTAGTTTCCAAAGGAGCTTATATTATAAAAAATTCCGCAGAGTACGATGCTTCAATCTTAGCATCTGGCTCGGAAGTTGAAATAGCACTTGAAGCTTCAAAGCAACTTGAAAAAAGTAATGTAAATTTAAGAGTTATTTCCTTTCCATCAATGGAGCTTTTTGAGGCACAAAAACAAGATTATAAAAAAGAGATAATTGGTAATAAACCCTGCTTTGCTGTTGAAGCAGGAATAATTAATGGATGGGATAAATATATAAATAGAAAAAACTTCATTGGGATGAACTCATTTGGAGCTAGCGGACCATATAAGGAAGTTTATAAATATTTTGATATTACATCTGAAAACATAATAGAAAAGATCAAGCAAAATTTAAATTAATAAATTCAGGAGAAAGAAAAATAATGAGAGTAGCTATTAACGGTTTTGGTAGAATAGGTAAATTAGTTTTAAGAGCTTTTATAGAAAAAAAATTAAAAGCAACAGAGATTGTTGCTATAAATGAACTTGGTAGTTTAGACTCAAGTATTCATTTAATGCAGTTTGATAGCATTCATGGAACTCTTCCTGTAAAAATTAAAAAATCTAAAGAAGGAATAAAATACAATAATAATTCAATTAAATTTCTTAATGAAAGAGAGCCTTTGAATTTACCATGGAAAGATCTTAAAATTGATATTGTTTTAGAATGTAGTGGTGTCTTTGCATCCAAAGAAAAAGCAAGTGCTCACATAAAAGCAGGTGCAAAAAAAGTAATTATTTCTGCTCCAGGATCTAATGTTGATGCAACAATTGTTCAAGGTGTTAACAATAATATTCTTACAAAAAAACATAATATTATTTCAAATGGTTCTTGTACAACTAATTGTCTAGCTCCTGTTGTTATGGTACTTGACAACGGGGTTGGAATTGAAAATGGCTTTATGACAACAATTCATAGTTACACAGGAGATCAAAGAACTGTCGATCAAACCCACACTGACTTTAGAAGAGCAAGAGGTGCAGCAATATCAATGATCCCAACATCAACAGGAGCGGCCAAAGCACTAAGTTTGGTACTTCCAAATATGCTTGGAAAGCTTGATGGAACAGCAATTAGAGTACCAACTCCAAATGTATCATTAATTGATTTCACATTTGCTAGTAAGAAAAAAACAACTTCTGATTTTATAAATAACTTAATAATTAAAGCTACAAAATCAAAGAGATTAAAAAATATTTTAACTTCAAATAAATTACCTTTGGTGTCTGTAGATTTTAATCATAATTCTAGTAGTTCAATATTTGATTTAACTCAAACTCAGGTAATAAATGGTAAATTTTGTAGAGTATTATCATGGTATGACAATGAATGGGGATTTTCAAACCGAATGCTTGATACAATGCTTGATTTAAAAAAATTTCTGTAGGTGAAAAAAAAAGAAATAACCTTTACAATTAATACCCTTGCACAAGCAAAAAAAATTGTTGAGGAAGCTAAAATTTATGAATTAATCCCTATACTTCATTTTAAAAGTTATATTTTAATAGGTTTTGGTTGTGATTTTATTATAACTTTAAGAAAAATGCTTTTGTCAACTTATGGTAAAGGAAGCTTCAAGCTATTTGTAGATTGTGGATTTGATAAAAGTAGAAGTATAGAATTAGCAACAGAAAAAATTGATTTTATCAAACTAAAAGGAAATTCTACAATTTTAAAAAAAATAAAAAATATTGCAGACAAAAATAGAGTTTTATTAAATCCATCTTTTAATATAGTAGATTGCAGAAATATTAAAAATATTAAGTTAAAATTTAAAAAATTGTATACTAGAGAAAAAAATGAAAATTGATGGTAACCAAATAAAAGTTGGAAATATTCTGCAAATAAATTCAAAATTATGGCGAGTTTTAAAAACACAACATACTCAACCTGGTAAAGGAGGAGCTTATTTACAAGTTGAAATGAAAGAAATTCGCGAAGGGACAAAAATGAATGAGAGATTTAGATCTTCTGAAAGTGTTGAAAGAGCAATATTAGATGAAAAAGTCTGTCAGTATTTATATTCTGAAAATGATAAATTTGTTTTTATGGATAACACATCGTATGAACAAATTGAAATTGGCAATGATATTATCTCAAATGATCAGTCAAAATTTCTAATTGAAAATGACAGTGTAAATATTCAATTTTATGATGGTGCTGTTGTTGGTTTAGAGCTTCCAGATAGTGTAGTTTTAAAAGTTCAAGAAACTGAAGCTGTAGTAAAAGGTCAAACTGCTACTTCATCTTATAAACCAGCTATTTTAAAAGGAGGTATAAAAACATCTGTACCACCCTTCATCTCAACAGATGATTATGTTGTCGTTAGTACTTCTGACTCAAGTTATATTGAAAAATCCAAAAAATAATGTTGCCATCCACAATTAATATTTTTGAGAAAGCAGCCAGAAAAGCTGGGAAAATTTTAACAAGAGATTTCGGAGAAATAGAAAACTTACAAATACAATCCAAAAGTGTTGGAGATTTTGTAACTAGTACGGACTTAAAGGTTGAAAGGTCTATTATAGAAACTCTAAAGTATTATTATCCAAACGCAAATTTTGTAACTGAAGAATCAGGCAACATTAAAGGCGATGGTGACACAATAGTTATTGATCCAATTGATGGAACTTCAAATTTTATTCATGGAATTCCTCATGTAGGAATAGTAATAGGTAAAATAATTCAAAATGAAATCACTGATGGTATAATTTTTAATCCAATCTTAAATGAATTTTATTGGGCATCACATGGAAAAGGTGCTTGGTGTAATAATAAAAGACTTAGAGTATCTAAAAGACAAGAACTTTCAAGTTGCCTTGTGGGCACTGGAATTCCTTTTGGAACAAGAATATATAATAATTACTATGATGAATTAAGAAACATATCAAAAATAACTGCAGGAGTAAGAAGACTTGGAGCTGCTTCCCTTGATTTAGCGTATGTTGCTTCAGGAAAAATTGATGGTTTTTGGGAAAAAGACCTAAATTTATGGGACGTTTGTTCAGGCGTTTTAATAGTAAGAGAGGCAGGCGGTAGAGTCTCAGAGCCAATGGGAGAAATTTGGACAATTAATTCCAGAGATATTTTAGCCTCAAATACACTTATACATAATAAATTGATTGAAAAACTGACTTTACTTTAGATAAGATATAACTATAAGCCAAAAATATATGAAAAAAAATCTTCATCCAAATTATCACGAAATTAATGTTGTTATGACTGATGGATCTACCTTCAAAACAAGATCTACATGGGGCAAAGAAAATGACACATTAAAACTTGAGATTGATCCAAAATCACATCCAGCATGGACTGGTGGTAAAGCTAATATCAATGAATCAGAAGGTCAAGTAGCAAGATTTCAAAAAAGGTTCAAAGGCCTTAAAGTATAGTTTTATTTAAAATATTTTTGAGCCTCGTTTTTAAGAGACCGTTTTTTTTGTATCTCATCTTGAACTCTTAGAATTTCTTTTTCAAGCTCTATTATATATATATTCAAATCATCAATGCTAAAATCATCCAAATTTAGGGTATTTATAGTCTTTTTTAACTCATCAATTTCTAAAAATTCATTCATTTGCAATTATTTTATATAAAATTCTTTTGATTATATTTATAAGAGTTTTTTAAAAAATAGAAGGATAAACTATGAAATTACCGCTAATGCCAAAAGCAACAGCTATATGGCTGATTGATAATACTACACTCTCTTTTACACAAATTTCTGAATTTTGTGGTTTGCATGAACTTGAGGTTCAAGGTATTGCTGATGGTGAAGTTGCAGTTGGTATGCGTGGCTTTGATCCAGTAGACAATAAACAATTAACAAGAGAAGAAATAAAAAGATGTGAGAGTGATAATTCAGCAAAATTAAATTTAATATCATCTGATGTAATTGAATCTTTACCACCTAGAAAAAAAGATACTAAATATACCCCGCTTTCATTAAGACAAGAAAAGCCATACGCTATTTTGTGGTTAATAAAAAGATATCCTTCAGAACTTAGCAGTTCTCAAATTGCTAAACTAACAGGGTCTACAAAGAATACAGTAGAAGCTATTAGAAATGGAACTTATAGAGAGGCTATTCTTGAGTCAAAAAGTCCAATGGATACAGGTTTATGTACTTATCAAGATTTGGAAAAGGCTCTTAACAGGGCTAAAAATAAAAAAGACAAAGAGGAAGCTCAGTCAAAATTAGTTGCTGAGAATGAATCTAACTAAGTTTTTTCCCTAATAAAAAATTTAAATAAAAAAACATCAATAAAATCCAAAAAATAACCATAAAAAAGAGAAATAGATTTAATTGATTTATAGAAATTAAACCAAGCGGACTTCCAGAGTAATAAGTCAAAGGACCTAAAACACCACTTAAAAGAATTGCAATAATTTTATAATTAAATAAAAAATTAAAAACTTCGTCAAATAAGACAGCAAAACTTGGCCAAAGAACTATCATCCATATAGGTAGCCATCCTATGTGCATCGATGACTCAAAATTGTAAATTTTTAGACTTACTAAAAATGAATCAAATGTGTATCCTATAATCGAGATAAAAATTGTAATAAAAATTAATTTTTTTATATTTTTAGAAAAAAATGCAACTAAAAATAAAAAAATTAGGCCAGAAATTATGCCAGGAAGAAAACTCTTTAGTATTATTTCTCCAAATACGCACATTAGCCAGGTTATTTGATAACCTGTAAGCATCAGGAAAATTTTTAATTTACTCATTTGTTAATGAGGAAGTGAGAAACATCAGTTGATCGACTTATAAATCCAGTTTCGCAATAAGAGAGATAAAACTCCCACATTCTTTTAAATCTATCATTAAACCCAAGCTTTACAAGATCTTGCCATGAATTTTGAAATTCATTATTCCACAAATTTAAAGTTTTAGCATAAGATAAACCAAAACTTTTTATTTCTTGAAAATCAAGACCTACTTTTTCTGTTATTATATTCAGCTCATTTTTAGTAGGAAGCATGCCTCCAGGAAAAATATATTGCTGAATAAAGTCAGGGTGATTCTGATAATTAAAAGATCTTTTTTCATCAATTGTTATAATTTGTAAAGCAGCTTTTCCCGAGCTAGTTAATGAATTTTTGACAATATTAAAATAGCTTTCCCAATATCTTTTTCCAACAGCTTCAAACATTTCAATTGATGCAATATTCGAGTATTTTTTTTCAATATCTCTATAATCTTTAAACTTTATTGAAACTTTTTCACTTAAGCCCTCTTTTTGAATTTTCTTTGAAGCATATTCGTATTGCGCTTTAGAAATAGTTATTGCGTCAATTTGGGATTTAAAATTTTTTGCAGCATAAGAAGAAAAACCACCCCATCCACATCCTATTTCCAGAACTTTAGAATTTTCGTTCAAATTTAATGCTTCAGAGATTTTTTTATATTTATTTAATTGAGCGTCAAATAAATCTTGATTTTCTTTTTCAAAGTATGCAGATGAGTAAGTCATACTTCTATCTAGCCATTTATTATAAAAATTATTACCAAGATCATAATGATATTTAATATTGTTTTTACTTTGCTTTTTTGTGTTTTCATTAAGAAAATGTTTAAATTTTGAGTAAATATTAAAAAAAATATTTGATTTTAAATTATGAAGAAAAAATTTTTCATTTTTAAAAGAAATTAAAAGTAATTTAGTTAAATTAGAGGAGCTAAAATCACCATCCATATACGACTCTGCAAAACCGATCGATTTTCTTTTTAGAATTTTAGAGATAAATTTATAATTATTTAATTTTAAGTCAGCTTTTTCATCACCACTTTTACCTTTAAAAGATTTAGTAATACCTGATGGGAACGTGACAATTAATTCACCATAGTTAATTTTTGACAAAAATTTTTGTGCAACAATTTCAAAAGACTGTTGAAATTTATCATTTACATAACTCATTAAAAATTTCCTTCAAAAGTGATAGTATCAGTTGGTTTTTTCTTTCTAGCATAATACCTTCCGCCCTTAAAAACAATCCTTAAGGCTTCAAATAAAATAGCTGCCATAACTTTAAATCCAAAGAGAGGATTTAAAATATTATATTTTAATAATTTTATAGCCTTAAAATCAGTAAACTTTCCAGTTTGGGAAGCCATTAACACTTTTTTATTATTTGTATCATAAAGATCTATTACCAAATTAACTTTTTCTTGATCTAATTTGTTTGTGAATAAATATTTTCCTCTCATACCTATGAAAGGTGAGACATAAAAATTTTTATTGCACTCATGTTTTAATGTATTAATTTCTAAATTTGAACCTTTTGCAAAAACATATGTATGTTGTTCATTTGATGTATTTTTTACCTCATAAAAAATAGATATTAATTGTTCATAATCATAACAGTATATTACTGATAATGGATTAAAAACATAACCCAATATTCTAGGAAAGCACAAAATCTTTATTTTAAGTTTTTTATATTGAATATTATATTTTTTAAGGTGATCAATAATATAGTCTCTAATTTTTCTATTATCTCGATAACCGTGATCTTTTTCATTAAATGATAAAATGTTAAAAGAATTTATTGAAAATATATAGGAATTATTTTTTACTTTTTCAAACTCATCTAAATCTAAAAAAATACTTGGAACTTTATATTTAAATAAATGATTTATTTTTCCAAAACGTTTATGCACTATTGAAGATAATAAAATTTTTGAATTCATTTTTACATATATTGAAGTCTATTATAGAAACTATTATCTCTTTTCCAAGGTATATCAACTTCTAACATCTTAGCAATGTATGAGGCAGATTGAATACCATCTTCATGAAAACCGTATCCGTGATAAGCACCACAAAAAAATGTATTTTTAGTACCCTGAATATTCTTCAACCTCTTTTGAGCTTCATGCGAAGCAGTGTCAAATTTTGGATGAGTAAAAATAGTTTCATTATAAATGTAATTTGGTACTTCAATAGGATTAATAGTAACAAAATAATTTTTTTTAGTTTCTAATTTTTGCAGATTATTCATCCAATAGGTCAATGTAAAATTTTGATTTTTATTTTTATTTTTTATAAAATTCCAACTAGACCATGTTTTCTTATTGATTGGCATCATTGTAATATCAGAATGTAAGTAGGTCTTATTTTTAGTATATTTGAATTTTGATAAAATATTTATTTCATCTGAAGAAGGGTCGGCAAGTATTTGCAACGCTTGATCAGCATGAGTAGCCAATACTAAAAAATCAAAAGTCAGTTCTTTGTTGTTACTGATTATTTTTATCTGATTTGCCTCTCTCTTTATATCTGTAATTTCACTATTTAGTGAATGCTCAAATTTATTAAGACTTAATATTTTTTTAATATAAGTGTTACTGCCGCCATTTACGAATTTCCATTGAGGCCTATCTTTAAAATTAAATAAATCATGATTATTAAAAAAATTTAAAAACAATTTAAAAGGAAAGTTAAGAACGTCCGAGTGATTTGTTGACCATATTGATGAAATTAAAGGATAAATGTGCAAATTTCTTACATAAAAAGAAAAATTATTTTCATCTAAAAAATCAGAAATTGTTATGTGATTTTTTAAATTATCTAGTTTTATTTTTTTACATAATTTATAAAATCTAAAAATTTCAAAAGTCATTTTTAAAAAATTGAAATTTACAATATTTTTACGTTGCGCGAAGAGAGATTTAAGATTTTTACCACCATACTCAACTTTAGCAAAATTATCAGATACTGCAAATGACATGTCAGAATTTGAAGTCAAAATATCT